>Ga0209794_1000520_pt1 | contig 53926 bp, 35 predicted proteins | sample EBPBio232013_DNA_FD_185869 | JGI IMG/M metagenome (GOLD analysis project Ga0209794, IMG submission 185869) | Wastewater treatment Type I Accumulibacter community from EBPR Bioreactor in Madison, WI, USA - Reactor 1_5/23/2013_ DNA (SPAdes)... | ecosystem: Engineered > Bioreactor > EBPR >...
AAAAGACCCATTTTAACCATCTGGACTGACAATGAAACAAAAACTACAGACCCAAATCAGTATTTATTACAATTTTGACTATATTCAATCTCTAACCAAATTGGTCAACCTATTTTAGGCAAGGACATTAAAAAAATGCTTCTCCTCACCTCCATCGACCTGATTGGTACCTTCGTTTTTGCCCTCAGTGGCATCGAGCTTGCTTCCAACAAAAAAGTGGATTGGTTTGGAGCGTATCTCATTGGACTGGTTACTGCCATTGGGGGTGGTACAGTCAGGGATGTGTTGTTGGGTATTCGACCGTTTTGGATGCAGGAGAGTCACTATTTTATTATGACAGGCATCGCGTTGGTGGCGGCACTTTTGTTCAAAGACAAAATTTTCAAGTGGCAGCGGGCATTGTTTTTGTTCGATGCCATTGGGCTGGGGCTGTTCACTACGGTGGGTATTAGTAAGAGTCTTGCGATGGACTTACCATTTTGGGTGTGCATTGTCATGGGGACTGTCACGGGGTCGATTGGCGGCGTTATCCGTGATGTATTGCTCAATGAAGTTCCGCTATTGTTGCGCAAAGACATTTACGCCTTAGCTTGCGTTGCGGGAGGATTGGTGTATTATGCGGGGCTTCAAGTGGGTTTTTCTACCAGTTTTACCCAGCTCATCGCCACGATTATCGTGATTTTTGTCCGTATAATTGCTCAAAAATACCGAATCCATCTGCCCGTCGTTTCTATTAAAAAAGACACGACTCGCCCGTAATCATAGCGTTTCAACTTCCTAAAAATACACTTCCCCCCGCTGCATTTGCTGGTTGAGCCCATTTTAAAGTAGTTAAAGTCGCTGACTACAGTATTTTTGGCATTGGAAACATTATCTTCAATCCAATGCACTTCATCACTGAACTCAAATCTCGCAACGAAACGCTCTTTTACTTTGGCTTAATCTGCAACCTACTGGCGTTGGTCTTTTTGATCCTTAGCCAAGTGACCGTAGTTCAGGTTTTTAAGGTAAACGCGTGGAACAAACCTTTGAAATTCGCTTTATCTATTGGAGCTTACGCATGGACAATGGCTTGGTATTGTTACTATTTACCCAAATTTAACCTATCGCTTTTCAACTGGACTACCGTTCTATTGCTAGGTTTTGAACTTTTCTACATTGCCTTTCAGGCAAGCAGGGGGCAGTTATCGCATTATAATGTGAGTAATCCGCTCTATTCATTGTTGTACGGATTGATGGCCATAGCCGCCAGCGCCACTACCGTTTACACGGCTTACATCGGCTGGTTATTCTTGCAGCAAGAGTTTCCCACCCTCCCACTCCATTATCTGTGGGCCATTCGGTTGGGTATTCTTTTCTTTGTAATTTTTGCTTTTGAGGGCTTTGCAATGGGTTCGCGCCTCAACCACAGCGTAGGTGCCTACAACGATAATTCCAATTTGTTTGTGTTGGGGTGGAGTAAAACCGTCGGCGACCTCCGTGTTGCTCATTTTATCGGGATGCACGCCTTGCAAGTGTTACCCATTCTTTCTTTTTATTTGCTCAAAAACACCAAAGCTACTGTCGTTGTCGCGGCGTTGTATGGGCTACTTGCGGTGGCCTCGTTGGTACAGGCGTTACAAGCAAAACCGTTGTTGAGGTAAATGCTAGTGGGCCTCTTTTTTCCCTTTCTGAAAGGCAATCAACACCCCCGAAACGATAATTAATACAATCCCAAACCAGCTCAACGTGGCAGGTAGCGCATCGCCAAGAAAAATGCCGAAGATGACCGAGAAAACGATATTGGAATAGCCAATAGCTGCCACTTCCGCCGATTTTCCGAAGGTAAAGGCTTTGGTCAAAAAGATTTGTCCCAACAAAGCCGAAATCGCCAACAACGCAATCCACAGCCAATCGACACCCGTAGGTTGCACGTATTTTGCAATGAGGAATGACCATTCGGGTGCTTCAACCATTTCACCCAATCCGAGTGAAAGCATCGGCATCAAAATCCCCGAAAGCATAAACGACAGCACAATGCTGCGGGAGTCGTAATACCCCGCCAACTGCGCAATACTCATATACGCCAAGGCCGTCATAATGGCATTGGTGAGGCCGAGAGCGTGGTGTTTTAGGCTCAGAAAATCGGTGTGAAACTGCGGCAAAAAGATGAAACAAATACCCGAAAATCCGATAAAAATAGCCCACCAAACGGGTGTTGAAAGTTTTTCTTTTAAGAACAAAACCCCAATCAGCGCCAAAAAGACGGGGTACGATTGCTGGTAGGTAATGGCTTCGGCCAAGCCGATTTTGGTCACGGCAAAGAAGAACAAATACAGCGCCAAAGTCCCGATAATTCCTCGAAAAATAAGTAATCCCAACCTTCCACCTGTCTGCACCAATGGCCGTTGCAAAACGCTAAACAGCACAAAAAGAACGCCAATAATGTTCCGAAAAAAAACCAGTTCGACGGAGCTAATGTGTTTGCCTAACACCCGCGTACAAGCCCCCGACACCGAGAAGCAAAATGCCGCAAACAACATACTAAGTAAGCCTGAAGAAGAAGGAGAAAGATTATTTTTCACGTTTAGCAAGGACGTTTCTTTATGGTTCTTTGCATCACTGCTTTGACACGTTGAACCGTATGTTAAATTAAGTTGGATACAAGCAGTAAAGTTCCCATTTGAGTTCCAACTTCTTTTTCACACAGATTGACCCAGATGTTTTCACAGATGCGCACGGAATATTTTTCTGTGCCAATCTACGTGCATTTGAATCTGTGACATCTGCGTGACAAAACTTTCTTAATCCAAAGACCACTTTTAGCACTATTTTTGGGGCAAAAACTTGGAAAATCTGCCTCACGATGCAAGATAGCTACATACAAGACCAATTGTTTGATAAACAAAACTTCACCGAAACACCTCTCCCCAAAGGCGAATACGAAAGCTGTGTGTTTCAAAACTGCCTTTTTTCGGACAGCGATTTAACGAGCGTCAAATTCATTGACTGCGAATTTAAAGGCTGCAACTTGAGTATGGTAAATCTGAAAAATACGACCTTAAATGGGGTGGTTTTTAAAGATTGTAAACTTTTGGGACTACGATTCGACAACTGCAATGGTTTCGGGCTTTCTTTCTCTTTTGAAGGCTGCCAACTCAATCATTCCTCGTTTTTTCGGACAAAAATCAAAAAAACGCACTTTAAAGACACCCAACTCCAAGGGGTTGATTTTGTAGAATGTGACTTAACGCAGGCGGTTTTTAACAATTGTAACCTTGAACTTGCCAGTTTTGACCGTACTTTGCTTGAAAAGGCCGATTTTAGGTCGTCGTACAACTACGTGATTAACCCCGAAACCAATAAAATCAAAAAAGCGAAGTTCTCGCTTTTGGGCGTGGCGGGGCTGTTGGAAAATTATGATATAGTGATTGAGAAGTAAATCAACCGAGACTGTCTCAAAAGTATGGTATCACCAAATTATCTTCGGCTTCTATTCAACCTCACCCCCTAAATCCCCCTCTCCTTTCTGGAGATGGGGACTTTTTAAGCCCTTCTCCTGGAAGGAGAAGGGTTGGGATGAGGTTGAATCCAAAGAAAATTTTGTAACCTGTTACTTTTTGGACAGCCTCAGCTTTAACCTATTTCTTTCGCTTCCGCTGCATCTGCAAAGGCACACAAGGTATCTCAGGACATTCACAGTTTACTGGCTGCAAAACTGCTTTCTTTTCGGCAAAACAACCGTTGACCGTCATCACTCGAATCACGTAAGTAACCGCCGCCGTTGGATTGGCAATCGCCTCCAATAACCTTCCGTTGGCAGGAATCGGCTGTTGAACCACCGTTTCATCGTAAGCCGCTCCTACTGTAAGTCCGAAAGTAGCCGTGGATTCAAAGCCTGTTATTTGTAAGTAACCGTCCTTTTTCGCGCTATCACCTACACAGGTCGGAGGAGATAACAAGACGCCAAATGTCGGTGCGGCCAACCGCGTGATGCTCACCGTGTCCACGCAGTTTTCAAGCGGTGAAGTTAAAACAAACTTGTAAGCCCCTGTTTTATTCAACCCCTTTACCAAACCTGTGCTGTCAATCGTTGTAAACGACGGATTTCCACCCACCACGCTCCACACACGGCCGTTGGTGGCTTTTGGTAAATTATACGTCAACGTAGGTTCGCACATCGTCACGTTGGGGCCTGCTGGATTATCGGTACATTGTTGCGGTGGATTGGCGTCGCACAAGGTCCGATCTACTTGCTTGACAAACGTACAACCGCTTGACGATTTTACCGTCAAACTCGCCGTCTGAGTAATCGGAATGTTGGAAACCAAATACGTATCATTCCCTTCCGAAGTGACCGTTCCCAAACTCGACTGCAACGTGCTTTGCGCCGTTACTTTTACCCGTATCGTATAACTCGTCACCGAGCATTGCGCCGATTCTACCGTCAACGATGGCAATTCATTCACCACTACCTCCACCGTATCGCTTTGTTCACAATATCCATCCGTCACTTTTATGATGTACGTCCCTGCCTGCGTTAGTTGCGCATTCGGACGAGTTGGGTTTGCCGCATTTGAACTAAAATTCGCAGGGCCTGTCCAGCTAATGCTCGCACCGTTGCTCACCGTGGCCGATAATTGGATGGTTTCTCCCACACATACGCTATCGCCTACGGCAACCACTGACGGTAACGTGGGGCCTGCCACCTCGACACTGTCGGAAGCCATGCAACCGTTCGCATCCGTCACCACCACGCGGTAAAGCCCTTTCGCAATCGACGTCAAGTCTTGTGTCGCCGACCCGTTTGACCAGGCATAACTATAAGGAGAGGTGCCACCAGACACTTCTAAGTTGATGGCTCCCGATTGGGGTGTTGTACAATTTACTTTCTGTGGTGTTAATTGCAACACCAACGGTTCGGGGGCTTTTTTCAACACTATTTTTTCTTCCACAAAACATCCCGTTTCTGAATAAACCCTTAGCGTATAGGTAATATCCGTGGTGGCACTGCCCGCATTTTTCAACACCAAACCATCGGCAGGGATTGGCGCAGAAGTCTGATTAACATCATATACATCGCCAACGGTCAACCCGTACGACGAAGTAGCTGCAAAATTTTTCAACTGAATAAATCCTTTGGCCGCCACGCTGTCGCCCGCACATTGTGGCGAAGAAGCTACCAACTGGTACGTCGGCAAAGCGTTGCGTGTGATGCTTACGGTATCGGTACAGTTATCCAACGGAGAAACCAAAATAAAGCGGTATTGGCCATTGGAGGTCATACCCGTTACTAAGCCCGTGGTATCTGCAAAGGCCGAACTTGGATTCGATGCCGACGCAATCCAATAACGGCTATTGGTCGGTTTGGGCAATTGGTGTGTTTCGGTTAGTTCACAAATAACCGCGTTAGGTCCCGCAGGATTGTTGGTACATGGGCTTGGCTGGTTGGCATCGCAAATAGTACGATCCACTTTCTGAGACATCGAACATCCTGACTGATTAGTGGCCGTAAACGTGGCTATTTTGTTGTTTGGAATGTTACGAATGTAGTACTTGTTGTCGCCCTCGTAGGTAACTGTTCCTTCGTCGGACGAGAATTGGGCATTGGGCGAAACCTGTACCCGAATTTCGTACGAATTGGGAATACATCCCGCGTAAATCACCATCACCGACGGACGCTGGTGGATTACCACCTGAACCGTATCAGTGCGGAAACATTCTCCTTTGGTCACGGTTGCTACGTAAGTTCCTGCTTGGTACAATTGCGAATTGATAATCATCGGGTTAGGATTGCCCGAAGCATATCCGACAGGCCCCGTCCAGCTAATTTGTGCCGTTGGGTCATAAGTAGCCGAAAGTTTCACGGTATCGCCTTCGCAAACGGTATCTCCCTTGGCCACCAACGACAACAAAGCAGGATTTGTCAGTTGAACACTGTCAGTAGTCGTACATCCATTGGCATCTGAAACCACTACTTTGTACCAACCGCTCTTTAAATCAGCAATGTCCTGCATTTCAGCACCATTTGACCAACGTACCTTGTAAGGCGTTGTCCCGCCTGCAATCGCTAACATCACTTTACCATTCTCTCCATCGTGGCAGGTGGGCGAAGTAGGCGTTAGGGTCAGCGAAAGTGGGTTGTTGGGTTGTGTTATGGTAAAATCTATTTCAATTGAACAGTTATTCTCATCTTTCACCGTCAGACGATATACGCCCGCTAGGAGGTTGGAAATGTCTTGGGTCGTCGCGCCGTTTGACCACGAATAGGTGTAAACGCCCGTTCCACCTTGAACGTTAAAATCAATGCTACCGTCGTTTCCGCCAAAACACGATACGTGCTTGATTTCGGCGTTAGGAGCTAATTCGGCAGGTTCGGCCAGCGTTGCTGACGCTGATACTACACACAAATTACTGTCCACGACCGTCAACGTATATGTTCCTGCGGGCAGTCCATAGACGTTTGGCAAAGTAGAACCGTTTGACCACGAATATTTGTAAGGTTTTGTTCCGCCCGAAACTGTCGATAAAATCGTTCCCGAGCTTAGTCCTTTACACGTCACATTTTCGGGAGAAAGGGTAAGTTTCAACGAATCAGGCTCACCAATCACCACGCGAAGGTCGGTAGTACAACCATTTTTATCAGTAATAATCAAGGTATAAATTCCTCCTGAAAGCCCCGTCACATCTTGGCTCACGGCGCCGTTTGACCAAGCATAACTGTACGGTTCCGTCCCGCCAGTCACCGTAACGTCGATGCGACCTGTATTATCGCTTTTGCATTTTACATCGTTAGAAGCATAAGTTGCTTTCAACGCGTCAGGTTCCGAAACGACCACTGTCAGGCTATCAGAACAACCGTTGACATCTTTCACTTTTACTTTATAGGAGCCCGCGCTGAGGTTGGAAAGGTCTTGAATCACAGCACCATTCGACCATTCATAACTGTAAGGCATCGTGCCACCCGTTACTAATAAATCAATACTTCCTGTTGCCCCACCTTTACAGCTTACACTTTGGGCAGTAGCCGATAATTTGAGCGAGTCGGGTTCGGTGAGGACAAACGCCAACGTTCTGACGCACAAATTCGAGTCCGTTACCGTCAGCGAATACGTTCCTGCCTTGGCTGCCAGCAAGTCTTCCACCGTCATACCGTTCGCCCATTGGTAGGTGTATGGCGCTTTTCCGCCGCGCACACTTACATTGACCTCGGTGGTAGCGCCTTTGCATAAAATTGGTGCGGCTTGGTAAGTGACTATCAAAGAATCAGGTTCGGTTAAAGTTGTTTGGAAAACGGCGCTACAACCGTTGGCATCTTGCACCGTAACTGAATAAGTCCCTACGGCCAGCGATTCAATGTCTTTGGTGGTTTTCTCATTTGACCAAGTGTATTGGTAAGGAGTAGTGCCTCCCGTAACGGTCAAATTGATTTTACCATCCGTACCATTTTTACAATGAACGTTCTGCACCACCGCCGAAATATGCAACGAATCGGGCTGCGTTAGGGTCACATTTACTCCTTTTTCGCAACCTTGGGCGTCGGTGACGGTCACGGTATAATTTCCTGCTTTGGTGGCCAAAATATCCTGAGAAGTTGCGCCATTTGACCACGCGTAGGTGTATGGTTGCGTTCCTCCGAATACACTGACGTCGATTTTACCATCGGTTCCTCCATAACATTTTACGGCCGTCAAAAGGGTTTCAATTTTTAATGAATCAGGTTCGGCTACGGTAATGGTCAGTTGTTTTTGGCAAAGATTGGAATCTGTGACAGTAACGGTATAAGAACCTGCCTCCAAGTTTTGAAGTTGGGCGGTGGTCGCGCCGTTTGACCACGCGTATTGATACGGTGCTACGCCGCCCGTCACCGAAACTGAAATTTTTCCGTCGTTTTTACTGCGGCACTGGGCATCGGTTTTAGTAAATGAAAGGTGCAGCGAATCTGGCTGAGTCACCGTTACCGACAACGTGGTTTCGCATTGGTTGGCATCTTTCACCACCACCGAATACAAACCTGCGTTTACGCCCGTCAAGTCTTGCGACGTCGCACCCGATGACCAAAGATAGGTATATGGTGAAGTTCCCCCCTGAACGGTCAAGTCCACCTTGCCGTCATTGCCATTGTAGCAGCTTACGCGTTGGGTCGTGGCCGACGCTTTAAGGGAATCAGGTTGCGCAATAGTCGTTTGTCCGTTGGTTTTACAGCCATTGGCATCGGTTATATTTACGGTATAAACACCTGCTGCTAGACCCGTTACGTCTTCAGTGGTGGCATTGGTTGACCACAAATAAGTATAAGGCCCCGTCCCGCCCGTCACTGTCAAATTAGCTTGTCCCGTACTGCTTCCTGCACAAGTGGCGTTTAAGGGAACAATTGTTACATCCAAAGGCGTAGGTTCCGAAACTGTCACCGAAGTCGTCACGGTACAGCCTTTGTTATCTTGCACCGTCACGTTATATGTACCCGCAGCTAAGTTTTGCGGGTCTTCGATGCTGCTACCATTTGACCAGCCAAAAGTATAAGGTTGCGTTCCTCCCGTGACCGTCAAGTCAATGCGTCCATCAGCACCTTGGTAACACTTGGTGGCAATGCCAACGCCTGACGCCGCAAGCACCGAAGGTTGGGTAATTTCAATGTCCGATACTGTAATTTTACAGCCATTGGCATCCGAAATTTCTACGGAGTATTTTCCAGCCACTAAGCCTGTACGGGTTGCCCCTGTTCCTCCATCTGACCACGTATAAGTAAGCGTACCCGTTCCGCCACTGGCATTGACAGTGATGGTTCCGTTGTTCCCATTGGAACACGACACAGGGGTAGTTTCGTACTGGGCTGATAAAGATGGTGGTTGGCTGATGGTCGTTGATGCTGTTTGTTTTACACAGTTATTTGAATCAATTACCGTGAGGGTATAGCTTCCAACGGGCAAGCCATAAACGTTAGGCGTGGTCGCAATCACGGCATTGCTTGCGTTTTTCCATTCGTAACGATACGGTTTTACTCCTCCCGACACCGACGAAATGAGCGTGCCCGATGAGCCATTCGGACAAGTAACGTCATTGGAATTGACCCCTACCACTAACTCCGCAGGCTGACTTATTTGGTTACTTCCTTTGACCGTACAACCATTGGCGTCGGTTACTGTAACGGTGTATTCTCCCGCTACCAAATTAGTCAAATTACGCGTTGTAGCCCCATTACTCCACAAATAGGTATAAGGAGGAGTTGCGCCGTCAACGGCATCTAACGTAATCGAACCTGTGGCTTCACCAAAACATTTTACGTTGGTTTGGCTACCAAAAATAAAGAACGAAGGCGCTTGAGTCACGGTGGCCGAATCACGTTTTACGCATCCATTGGCGTCCGTAATGGTCACTCGGTAAGTACCTGCTTTCAGGCTTATGATGTCTTGTGAGGTTTGCCCCGAATCCCATACGTAGGTGTAAGGCTCTGTCCCTCCCGTCACGGTCAGGTCAATCGCTCCCGTGTTTTCATTGTAACAATTTACGTTCGTCACTGCCTTACTACTTACCAAGGCTGGTGGCTGCGTGATGGTTACTTGGGTCGATTTTTGGCAGCCATTTTTATCAATTACGGTTACAGTATAAGTCGCTGCCGTTAAACCCGTTACATCTTGGGTTGTCGCGCTGTTGTTCCATTGGTAGGTATAAGGTGCGGTTCCTCCCGTGACGGTCAAATCAATTTGTCCCGTTGCGGCACCGTTGCATTTTACATTCACTTGCGTAGTTGACAATTGCAAAACGGTTGGCTGCGTAATGGTATCGCTTTGGGTCACCGTACATCCGTTGGCATCGCGCACCGTAACACTGTAAACACCTGTAGATAAACCAGATACATCTTCAGTTGTTGCGCCGTTTGACCACACAAATGTATAATTTGGTGTTCCGCCCGTTACTGTCAAATTGAGGCTACCGTTCGTTAAACCATTGCACGTAATGGGAGTTCGAGCTATCAAAGCTGTCAACTGAGCAGGCTGCCCTACCACAGCAGAAGCCGTGGTGGCACATCCTTTTACATCCGTCACGGTTACCGAATAATTTCCTGCGGCAACGTTACTAATATCCTCTGAAATAGCCCCGTTTGACCAAAGGAAGGTATAATTGGGCGTTCCTCCCGTTGGCGTCAAATTAACACTTCCCGTAGCCGTTCCAAAACAAGTAGCATTGGTCGCCACTGCCGAAGCAGCAGGTAAGGGATTGACCACCAACGTGACTTTCCCGACGCTGAAACAGTTTTCGTTGAGTCTTGAAACGCGCACAAAAACCGAATCTCCATTCACCGCCGAACGCGTACTTCCCAAAGGACTTACGTTGGCGGCGGCATTGGCACGAGTCGCAAAGTAAGTTACCTGCATATTAGCTTGCCCGCCTGTTACCATGGCGTTGGCATTGATCAAGGTAAAATCAACGCGACCGTCGCCGTCATCGCACTTTTCGAGCGTCGCGTCGTAGGCAACGGGCGCTGGGTTGATGGTGATTTGTACCTCATCGGTCGTCACGCAGCCGCTGGCATGGGTGGTGCTTAGTAAATATTTGCGAATGATGGGCGTCGTACCGTTGTTGACCACCGTTACCGTTGGATTGGCCACGGTCGTACTGCTTAACTCACTCAACAATGCCGCACCCACGGGTGTCCACTCGTATGTATAACCTGCCAAGCCTGCGCTACAACCTAGTTGGGCGGGAGCGTTGCTACAGGTGGTGGCATCGGCACCCGCGTTTTCGTATTTAAAATCACCTCCCAAATTCTTTTGATAAGTCGTACAGGCACAGCCTTTGACTAATACCACCAACGGACACGGAATCGGTTCCGAATAAGGAATAGCGCCGCTTAAAGTGATGGTTTCGTTGGTGGCAATGGCCTGCGTTGTAGAATAGGTTTGAAGCAATACGTCGCCTGTAGTATAAGTGCCGCTCTTGTCCTTGTCTTGGTAAAGTTCAACGGTTGTAGCATTTCCAGCAGCTACAGGTGCTCCCGTATTTTTAAACTTAAATTGCCCCGTTGCACTACTACAAGTAAAAGCAATACTGTGAGAAACGTAGGTAAAATTGGCCTTTTTAACCGAAATAGTATCCGAAACAAGCCCCGTCAATACCCTAAAATCGGGACAAAGGGTAGTTCCACAAAATACATCAAAAGGCAAGGAAGTTTGGGCAACCACTTGTTCGGTTGTACAAGAAGTCGCAGCATTGACCTGAACTTGGAACGTAAAATTCATGGCGCCTCCGATGGGCATTCCCGCCGCCACGCGCCACGTCAGTGATTTACCTCCGTTGGGCAAATTTACAACTGTATAACTATTCAAATTGGGCGGACAAAAACTTGAACTACATACCACCGAACCCGCTACGGGCAAATAACCCACAGGAAGCTGAACTTCTACCAAGCCACTGTCGTTGGTGGCTGACAAACCCAAATTTAAGACGCTTACCCCAATCGGATAATTGACATTGGCACAGGCATTAATGGAAGGCAATGAGAGACTTACCTGCGTTTTGTAAGGCGTATTTGCTCCCCGAATATTCACTGCAAACCCTTGAACATATTCTGAATTTCCCAGTGCTGGATTCGCGCAAGGGTCTTTGCCATACACCCGCAATCCAAAGGGTTGTCCAGATAATAAATCACAATTAGGTTGAAGTTTAAAGCGAATGACGGCTTCGTTGTTGGGCGCAGAACCAACCCCCGACAGGCTTTTTCCTGTACCAAAATTGGTGGGATCAATCACGCCCAAATCAAACGGCAAGGTCGAATTTTGGGCGTTTTGGGCCGCAATTATCAAGTTATCTCCCGCCGCGCTGAAAACACGTTTTGTTGTTCCTTTGGGGTACTCAATCGTGCCTGACCCCGCAATGTAATCCAACCCAATCTTCCCGTTATTGGTCGGCAATTCAAGATTAGCCAAAATACTATTGACCGAAGTAGGCTGCCCCGACACAATGCGCACTTCTACTTCAAAGGGCTGGCACATATCGAAAGGCCCAGCGGCTTTGGTAATGGTGGCCGAAATCTGAGAAGGTTTTACCTCGTAATAAAGCGATAATGAGTCTGAAATATAAGGAACAGTAGCTAAAGTAGAACCGCTGGAAAGCCCTAAGCATGACCAACTTGTAAAAACTTGAATGGTATCTCTTCCGCAAAAGTTGGTCGTCCCCGTGATACGGTACCTCCTACTTGCATTCCTCGATATGGTTGAGCTTCCTTGGTAAATTCCGCCCGCATTGGGAGCAATATTAACCGCTGTACCCGTAATGTCTTGTACTTGGGTCAAAACAAACGTCCCGTTTTTGCTCTTAACAGTCAGCCAAGGAAACGGCGCATCGGCCAAGGTAGAGGTATTACTCACCACCACATCCCACGACACTGAACTCGACGTCGCGTTGACTGTAGGCTGTGAAGTACTTATTTTTAAGACAGGCGCATTATAGCTTACCGTGCTACTCAAATTAGTACTGTTGACGGTCGCTCCCGTCAAAGCTGAGAGTGGTGACAAATTTCGGTATTGCGTAAAAGTCCGAATGGAGCTAGAAGAGTTAACGTAACCTGCCGCTCCAATGGGCGTAAGCGTGAGGGTTTCGCGGAAAGCGTAGCCTTCTTCGGGATAAGGCAAAAGCCCGTTTACAAAAAGCTGTTGAAGATTGACAACTAGGGTATCTCCCGAATAGAAATAATACGAACTTGGAATGGTAATGTTGGTCGTCGTTGTGTTATACCCTACTGAGCGAGTCAACGATATATCGACTTTATTAATGGTATAAGTGGCAGGCGAAGCCAGCGTTTTGGAGGTAGCGGGTATTTGGAAAATGCGGTATTCGTTGGTAAAAATGTTAGCGCCTGCGGTAGTGCTGGTGGAAGTTCCAACGCTAAAATTGAAGTTATTCACCAACGTAAAACTGCCGCACCCATTCAAATTGGTGTTTGAAGTAGTAGTGCTATTAAAAATATCAAAGTGCCGCACTCGTCCTTTACGCGTTCCACATTGGTACTTTTGGGCAGCAGTTGGTGCCACAACGTTGGCAACATAGAACTCAGGTGTAATGTCCAACACTTCCTCAACTGACGAATTGGCCGTGAGGTTATTAGCAATGTACTTAGCCGTTACCACCACCGAATCACCATTGGCAAACGTAAAACCTGCGGGCAAACATGACCTTGAAATCAAGGTAGTCGTGCTGAAATCGTAGGTAAATACCTTGGTTGTCGTACCTGTCACCGTTGCTGAGAGGTTCGTACAGGTATAAGAATTAGCCCCTCGTATAATTTGGACGGTATAACGCGCGTCGGCTATTTCGTCGGCGTTGGTGATGGAAGCCGTGGCATATCCATAGGTAAAACTAGGAATTGTTGCCGAAGTTTTAACTCTTCCAGCATAGACGGCGCGAAGGGTATCGCCAACCACAAAACGGTCTAATTTTGCCAAATCAAGGTTTCCTGTGGCATCGGGGCTGCTGTCGTTATTATTATCAGGGCTACCCGTTGTTATGCGTCGAATGTCGTACAAAGCCCAGTTCATTCCGTGCGTACAGGCTCCGCCTGGGCACAATAATTCAGTGACAATGCTCGAACACTGCGGCGGTAAAGCTCCACAGCCTGTTGTACAGCTCGGGTCAGTTATAAATTGCGACTGAAAACCAATCGTCTTATTTCCTGCCGTGCCACATTTAGCGGTGAGTTTTAGAAGTGCCCTTGCGCGGGTTTGGCTAAAACTAATGGGGGCATTGAAGCGCACCGTAAGCACGCCCGCGGTATAATTGAAAAAGTTGGGAGTTCGAGTCACCCCTCCTGCATCAATGAACGAAAAGTCGGTGGCATTTCCCGAAAATAAAAATCCGTCGGGAATCGTGTATTTATATTCCAAATAGGCAGGTGCGGTGTTGTAGTTTGAAGGAATACTACTGCTGTTTGAAAGCACCTCCATCGTAAACGTCTGACCATCATAGATTTGCAAAGGCGAATCTAACGTAAAAGTATTGGCAGTATAACTTTCACTTTGTCCCGACTGAATCGTGCGGGTGTAAGTTGTGGTCGCACAAGCCCCACTGTAAGTACCCGAATACCCCCAACGGCGCGGCGTATAAGCGGCGTTGCAAGTAGCAATACAACAAGAAACGGTATAAAAATCAATAAAAGCCGTATCGCCAGGTGCTATTGTCGGAATGGTGACTTCTATTCGTGACGGGGAATTAGCAGGGGCGCAGGCATTGGTTGCCGTGGCTAATTGGGTAGGCGTAGCTGTTTGGGGAGTTCCAAAATTTTTGATTCGGTACGAATACGGCCCTGCCAAATACAATTGCTGGGTGTTGTCAAAATTGGGCGAGCTATTGACCGTTCCAAACTGCACTTTCACGTTGGTGGCGGCATAGGCCGTTGTATTGGCCACCACAATGGTTTGTTTGGCTGGCGTATCAAAACAGCGCGGCGTGGTCGTTCGGGTTGAAAAAGTGAGCGTAGGCTGCACACTTGTTACCGAAATTGAGGGGGTATTATCCGTGGCTGTTTGGCAAATTTGCCCATCGCAGCCCCATTGCGCAATCAGCTTCGATGTCACAGTACTTGCTGGGCAGCAAGGATTTACGGTGATTTTATATTGTAAAACAAAATTTTCATTCAATTCAAACGCTTCATCACCGTCTCCAATAAATTTAATCAACGCCTTGTTGAAAGCTACTTTTACCGAATCGCCCGACGTGCTGATGGCCGACACGGGAATACTGATGTTGGTATTGGCGGGGTTGATGCGGAAATCGCTGTAAGTGAACTTGCCTGCGCTGGTAATGTCGGCAAAAAGAAACTCCTCTAACTGCCCAAATGACCCGTTGCTGATGGTCATGCTACGGGTGGCGGCTTGTCCAGGATTAATCGAAACGGGCGAAGTACTTGCCGAAGTGATACTCAATGACGCATAAATCACGTCATAGTTGACCGTTTTTGTTCCTAAAATGGAGAGGGTCGTTCCGCTACTATTTTTGATAGAAATCACGTCTTGAAAACCACCGCCGCTGATTTTTTGAGCCCGCGCCGCACAAATTGCTTTTTTGCGAAACGAAAATTTTAACGTCGTATTCGCAGGCCAAGAAGCTACCGTAAAGTTGGGGGCATTTAGATTCACTGCCGTTCCGACCACCGCAGGACCTTGCAAGGACTGCGTGGAGGTTGGAATCATTTGAATGCCCACGCCCAACTGAATCGTAATGGTCGCGTTGGTCAGGGCAGTGGCTCCGTTGGTGATAGTCACTACTGTTTCGGCACCGTTGGGTTGGCAAGTAATGGCGGGGCTTTCGCTCGTGAAGCTATTGACAAGTTGCGCATAGGACCCTTTAACTGAAAGAGTTAACCAACAAACTATCAATGCAATGGCTTTATAGAAATAATGTTTCATTCGACTGCTTTGGCTTTCGATTACAACTTTTCGAACTGTGCCTAGCGTGTCCTCAACAAGCGTGCCAAAATTCCAGTAACGAGCTATACTAATAACGGCTCGCAACGGCGGCTTTTTCAAACAAAATATCCATAAACTATGTTTTCATTTTATATAACCTCACTCGCTATTTTCTAAAAAAGCATGTTGACCGAACAAGATATTGATAGAATCATTCAGATGGCATGGGAAGACCGAACTCCCTTTGAAGCCATCGAAGCACAGTTTGGATTGAAAGAAAAAGAAGTGATTGCGACCATGCGTACCCACATGAAACGCAGTAGTTTTGAAATGTGGCGAAAACGAATGAACGGCCGCAGCACCAAACACCAATCCTTACGCACCGACGAAATAGACCGCTTCCATTGTTCTCGTCAGCGTAGCATTAGTCTCAACAAAGTTTCAAAACGATGACATTAACTCACTGGATTGGAATTGATTACGGCTCAAAAACTTCGGGCAACACTGTCATTTGTCACCACAATGGTCAGGTACTTCAGTTTTACGATGCCGACCGCCGCGATGCCGATGCGTTTATCATACGCTTTATTGAACAGCCTCAATCATCCTCCATTCAACACGTATTTATCGACGCGCCACTCTCATTGCCAGGAGTTTATACGCGGCAACAAGGCTGCACCAATTTCCACTATCGCCAGTGCGATATAGCCCTCAAAGCCATGTCTCCGATGTTTTTGGGCGGCCTCACGGCAAGGGCGATGGAACTACAGCAAACGCTTACTACAAAACATGCTCTTTCGGTATATGAAGTATATCCAAAAGCCCTTGCTCAACTCGAATTAAAAAATCAATACCACAAAAAATTATCTAGAATTGACTTCCCAAATCTTTGCGATTTGCTCACGTCCAAGTATTCAAGCGTACTTTTTAAAGAATATCCACGCCACCAACATCAGTTTGACTCGCTGCTTGCGTGGCTTTCGGGCTATCGTTTTATCCATCACCAACACCAAATTATTGGTGAGCCCTCCGAAGGTCAAGTGGTCATTTAATGACTTTTTAAGCATTCTTTGTTTAATTGCAGCCTAATTCACCACCCATTCAACTGTGTATGAAGCTATTAGTTGTTGAAGATGATGTAAAAACGGTACAATCTATCCGTCAGGGACTAGAAGAAAATGGCTATGAAGTTGATATTGCTTACGACGGCAAAATCGGCCACCTCTTAGCCAAGCGGTCAAACTATGACCTCATCATTACGGATGTCATCGTGCCCGAGCTCAACGGCGTGGACTTTTGTAAACTACTTCGCCAAGAAGGCATTCGTACCCCAGTTGTGATGCTTACTGCTTTGGGCGCAATCGAAGAAAAATTAATGGGTTTTGACGCAGGTGCCGATGATTATTTGGTAAAACCCTTTGATTTTTCGGAATTATTGGCCCGCGTTCGTGCTTTACTCAACCGCACTTCTGACTCGTTTCCGATTACTTCTTCCACTTCCCTATCCTACCACGATTTGGAAATGAATATCGACACCCGAATTGTCAAAAGGCAAGGAAAACGTATCGACCTCACGGCCAAAGAATTCTCCTTGCTTGAATATTTACTCAAAAACACGGGGCGGGTTTTGACGAAGGTTGATATTGCTGAAAAAATTTGGGACATTCGGTTCGATACAGGCACCAACGTCATAGAGGTATATATCACATTGCTCCGAAAAAAAATTGACAAAGATTTTTCGGAAAAACTTATTCACACTGTTTACGGCGTTGGCTATGTTTTAAAACTTGACCAATAATGAACATCAGGACACGACTTACCGTCCAGTTCACGGTACTGGTATCAAGTATTTTACTCATTACCTTCCTAACTATTTATCTTTTAAGAGTCGAATACGTAGAAGAAGAATTTTTTGATCGCTTAGAAAAAAAAGCGCAAACAACGACCGAACTTTTAATGAAGGTCAACGAAGTAAGCTCTGACCTACTCAGAATTATTGACAAATCAAATTACGATGTATTTATTAACGAAAAATTAGTCGTTTATAACGTCAAAAATCAAGAAATTTATACCAACAACGACACCATCACCTACCAAATTACGCCTGAATTATTGAACCGCATTCGTCAGGAAAAAAAAGTTCGGCTTACCCTCAATCATCAATTAGCGCTGGGCCTTTTTTTTGCCGATTCGTACGGCGGCGTAACAACCATCATTGGAGCAGAAGATTTGTGGGGCAGGGAAAATTTAGAGAGTCTTAGGCAAATCTTGGTGTGGCTTTATTTGCTCGAAGTTATTCTTTTTGGTTTTGCAGGATGGTACTTTTCGGGAAGGGCCATGTCGCCCATTACGCGTATTATCAACCAAGTAAAACAGCTATTTCCCAACCAACTTGACCAACCCCTGACAGTCGAAAACCCACAGGATGAAATTGGGCAGCTAACCCTCACTTTCAACGATTTATTGAGCCGTTTGTCCGAGGCATTTAGGCTCCAAACCCTTTTCATCTCTAACGTTTCGCATGAGTTAAAAAACCCACTCATGCGCATGGGGACGCAACTCGATGTGGCCATGCTAAAAGAAAGAAGCACTTCTGACTATCAGTCACTTATTGTATCAGTCCGACAAGACATCCGAGAATTAAGCCAGCTTGCCGAAACCCTTCTCCAACTCGCCAAAGTCAATGATGAATCTCAACGTATATTCTACGGAGAAGTTCGCATAGATGAGGTGCTTTGGGATGCGCGCAGTCTTTTGTTGTCTGCCGAGCCAAACTACCTGATTACGGTGCAATTTGACGAAGATATCAGTAGCGAAAACCAGTTATTGGTCAACGGCAACCCACATCTGCTCAAAACTGCCTTTGTAAATTTGATGGAAAATGGCTGTAAATTTTCGGACAATTCCCACGTCAATGTACACGTATTTTTTACCAAAGAAGGCATTCAATTGGAGTTTCAAAATACAGGTGAGACCATCGCCTCTGAAGAAATGAAGCTTATTTTTAGACCTTTTTATCGACGAGACGGTGCCTCGCACATCAAAGGCTACGGGGTGGGTCTATCGTTGGTAGAGCGTATCATAAAATTGCACGAAAGCTGGCTTCATGTGTCCTCCGACCAAGCTACGCGTACAACCATTTTTACCATCGTGCTTCCTTATTCAAAAACTAACGACAATTTAGTAAGTTCTTAATGACTTTTTAAGCATTGCTACCGTACATTTGTGGTGTAATGGTTTTCTTATACAGTAAGAATAGTTGAAAGAAATAAAACCGACGTCCGTTTGTTGAGCGTCGGTTTTTTTAAGTGTTTGTGTGTAAAAATACCATCTAACCTAACACAAGAATTCGATAGACTTATTATCGTAAGAGAGAAAGTATAATGTGGGTAAAGTAAGTTCTTACGGTCTAATTGATCAAAGCAACGGCAGGGGTTTTCCTCCTGCCGTTCTTTTTTGGGCTCTTACAAACAATTTTACCCAGCTTGCCCCAAAGTTGCCATTTGGGGCAAATAAGGCATTACGTCTCCGACCCCAGCTTGCCCCAAAGTGCCATTTGGGGCAAATAAGGCATTGCGTCTCCGACGCAAAAAACAAACCACACAATACACTGATATTCAACCCATCATCGACTAATAAAACATTTCATTTAAACATTTTTTGAAAGGGCTAGTTGATGGGTAAAACGACTTTCACCTTGAAAAAACAACACTTACCTACCAAAACATGCCTCGTGTGCGGACGCCCATTCACATGGCGCAAAAAATGGGAAAAAGTATGGGAAGAAGTGAAGTATTGTAGCGACCGCTGCCGCAGTCAACGAAACAAGAAAAACCTTGAAAACACTTAGACTTATTTTAGGCGACCAGCTTAATTATCAGCACAGTTGGTACACTCATACTTCGACCGACATCCTGTATGTGCTGATGGAAATGCGACAAGAAACCGATTATGTGGTGCATCACGTCCAGAAAGTCATTGGCTTTTTTGCGGCCATGTACAATTTTGCGACTTATCTACAAAAACGGGGGCACCGTGTCGTTCATTTACGCATCAATGACCCCAACAATCTTCAAAGTTTAGCCCAAAATCTTGATTGGCTCATTGAACAAAACGCCATCGAGTGTTTTGAATATCAACTTCCCGACGAATATCGCCTCGACCAACAGCTAACTACTTACTGTCAACAACTTAGCATTCAAAGCAAAGTCTATGACACGGAGCATTTTTACACGACCCGCGAGGAAGTAGCCCAGCTTTTTGGTTCAAAAAAGACTTACCTCATGGAAAGTTTTTACCGAACCATGCGCAAAAAACACGGTGTTTTGATGGAAGGTGCTGAACCCGTTGGAGGACGCTGGAATTTCGATAGTAGCAATCGAAAAGCGTTTAAAGGGAATCCATCGCAGGTACCTAGTCATGAGTTTTCGCACGATTATCGGGATATTTTGGAGGAAATTAACCGCGCAGGAGTTCGGTATTTGGGCGCTCCCTTCGCCGACCGTTTTCCTTGGCCTACGACCCGCAAACAGTCGCTCGAAGTCCTCGATTTTTTTCTAACATTTCTTTTTGCTCATTTTGGAAATTACCAAGATGCGATGCACACAGGTCACTGGACGTTGTTTCATTCCAAGCTTTCGTTTTCGCTCAATACCAAAATGCTCAGTCCCCGTGAAGTGGTCAATGCGGCGGTTGAGTATTGGAAAAAATATCCCGAACGCGTAAGTATTGAGCAATGTGAAGGGTTTGTGCGGCAAATTTTAGGTTGGCGCGAGTACATGCGCGGGATTTATTGGGCCAAAATGCCCGATTATCAGCAACTTAATTTTTTTGGGCACGAACGTTCACTTCCCGATTGGTTTTGGACGGGTGAAACAAAGATGAATTGTCTCAAACACGCGATTGGGCAAAGTCTTACATTCTCCTATGCCCACCACATCCAGCGGCTGATGGTTACGGGTAATTTTGCGCTTTTAGCAGGCATCCATCCCGACGAAGTAGATCAGTGGTACTTGGGTATTTACATCGACGCCATCGAATGGGTCGAAATCACCAATACCCGAGGCATGAGCCAATATGCTGACGGCGGAATAGTTGGTTCCAAACCCTACGTTTCATCGGCCAACTACGTCGATAAAATGAGTAATTACTGTGCGTCTTGTTTTTACGATAAAAAATCAAAAATTGGCGAAAAAGCCTGCCCGTTCAATAGCCTTTATTGGCATTTTTATGAGCGAAATCGGGCGCTATTGGAGAAAAATCCGAGGATTGGGATGATGTATCAATTGCTCAATAAAATGTCTAACGCCGAAAAACAAGCCATCTTAGAGCAAGCTGAGACCCATCTCAGAAACCTACAAAACCTTTAATTATCAGTAAGTTACAAAAAGCAGGAAATTTTTACAAAAAATAAATCCAACAAATCATTGGAAAATACAATTTTGTTTTTTCTAATTTTGTGGCACAAATTAAAACAAACACAACTATGCTACGGTATTCGCAAAATATAGCAATTGGCCAGATCGCAGACGTCTGCGTCTGTGATGCTATGCGAGTCGGCAAGTATGTGTTTTAGAGCGAATTTCCTCCTTTAACATACCCCGCCCGACTCTTCCCAGTCGGGCTTTTTTTGTGCCATTTTTTCTTAACAATTTACCTTCTCCTGTTTGAAATGACTGGCTCAACAAGTTTCAAATTTTCACAAACTATTCAGATGAACAGTTTATTCACCATCGAAGAAATCTTAGTGCTGGCTGATATTCCAGCCTCATTACATACTACGTTTTTGCGAGTTGCCAACGGGCTTCACCAACGCGCTGAATATCCCAAAGAAAAGGTACTCGAACTTTTTGCTCGAATGTTGGAGAATCCTAAAAAGTTTGCCTACTCCAAAAACAAAGTAACCAATTTAGCTCAAGCTATTTACGACTTGCAAAAAGAAAAGATTTTCATTCCGCTGTCGGAAACGGGAAAGTCGTTTTTGCCGCCACCTGAGCCTGCGTTTACACTAAACACTTCTGAAAAACAAGAAGTTACAGCATTTGACTTGCGTGAAGCGCCGTTGCCTTACGCCATTTTTGGACGAGAACATATCGAACAAGGGGCATTAGACCAAATGAAAACGGCGGCGAGTCTGCCAATTTCTATCGCGGGGGCGCTTATGCCCGATGCCCATCAGGGCTACGGTTTGCCGATTGGCGGCGTTTTGGCCACCCACCCAGAAACGGTCATTCCGTACGCCGTTGGGGTGGACATTGCGTGCCGAATGTGTATGTCGATTTTCGACTTACCTGCTGATTTTTTTAAGCGAGAACCTCATTTATTAAAACGAACGTTGGTCGAAAATACCAAATTCGGAATGGGGGGAGAAACGAGTAAAAAATTCGACGAAAGCGTGATGGACTTGCCTGAATGGCGAGCGACCAAAATTATCCGCGACCTAAAAGACAAAGCGTACCGTCAGTTGGGGACGTCAGGTACGGGCAACCACTTTGTCGAATGGGGCGTTGTCGAAGTCTTTGAACAAGACGACCTCCTCGGCTTACCCGTTGGCAATTATTTAGCTTTGTTATCGCACTCGGGTTCGCGCGGTTTTGGGGGAACAGTTGCAAATTACTACTCTAAACTCGCCATGCAAAAAACACGTTTGCCCAAACCAGCGGCGCATTTGGCGTGGCTCGACTTAAATACCGAAGAAGGTCAAGAGTACTGGATTGCCATGAATTTGGCGGGCGAATATGCTTCGGCCAATCACCACGAAATTCATGCAAAAATCGCGCGTGAATTGCGAGAAAAGCCCCTAAAAATGGTCGAAAACCACCACAATTTTGCTTGGAAAGAAACCCTTTCCAACGGAGAAGAGGTGATGGTTCACCGAAAAGGAGCCACCCCCGCAGGCCCCAACGACCTCGGAATTATTCCAGGTTCAATGACGCAGCCAGGATTTGTTGTACGTGGAAAGGGGAACGACACCGCTCTCAACTCAGCCTCTCACGGAGCAGGACGCGTCATGTCTCGTACCAAGGCATTTGAAAACATCACTCGTCATCAACTCAATAAGATTTTGGAGGAGACCCATATCCAATTGATTGGCGGGGACTTAGACGAAGCACCGATGGTCTATAAAAACATCGAAACGGTGATTGCAGCCCAGCAAGACTTGGTAAAAGTTTTGGCTAAATTCAGTCCTAAAATCGTCCGAATGGCCGACGCTAACCGAAAAGAAGGTCGAGAAGATTAAAAAAAAGCCTCCTGTCAGCGTTCTTTGTTGCACCAAACGTTGCAGGTAACTAGGCGAAATTGAACACATAGTCCACATAGAGTTTTCACATAGAAAACAAAGCTATGTTCTATGTTTACTATGTGTTTTAGAATGAATACCACTAAAACCTGCATTTATTCGTACGCCCACGTTTAAGGCGCTGACAGGGATAAGGGGATTTTTCCGTACTTTTGCAAAAAAATTAGAATGACAACCAAACCGCTGATTCGTTTTGACTGGGCCATGAAACGCCTCCTTCGTCAAAAATCCAATTTTGTGATTTTGGAGGGCTTTTTGTCTGAACTACTCAAGGAAGACATCATCATTGAGCAAATCCTCGAAAGCGAGTCTAATCGCGCGGCGAACCGTCAGGAGAGTTACGAAGACAAATTTAATCGGGTGGACATTTTGGCATTGAATAGTAAAAATGAGCTCGTCATCTTTGAAATTCAAAACAACAAGCAAGTCGATTATTTTCAGCGGATGCTCTACGGAGTCTCTAAAGTGACCACCGAGTATCTTGGACTGGGCGAAAGGTACAGCCGAATCAAAAAAGTATATTCGATTAATATCGTTTATTTTGATTTAGGGCAAGGAAAAGACTACGTCTATTACGGAAAAACTGACTTTGTGGGCATCCATCAAGGCGATTTATTAGAGCTTTCTGCCAAACAAAAGGAATTATTTGAAAAAGAGGCAGTTTATCAGCTTTTTCCTGAGTTCTACGTCATTAAAATCAATAATTTCAATGATTTGGCCAAAGACACCCTCGACGAATGGATTTATTACCTTAAAAATGACGAAGTTCTCAATAACTCTAAAGCAAAAGGACTGAAAGAGGTAGCAGAATATTTAAAAATACAGAACCTCCCCGAAGCAGAGCAAAATGCGTATTACAAACACATCGAAAACAAACGCATCGAAAGAAGTGTCATAGATACCGCTGTCATGGATGGAATTGATATTGGCAGAGCTGAAGGAAGAGAAGAGGGCAGAGCTGAAGGAATCGCTGAAGAACGAGCTAGGGCAGAGGAAGAGAAAAGGCAGTTGGTATTACAAACCGCTCGAAACCTAAAAAACCTCGGCCTTTCCAATGAGCAAATAGCCACGGCAACGGGACTTCCATTAACTACAATTGAAACGCTTTCAAACTAACTATTATCATTACTAAAATCTCCCTTTTTTAAGAACGATCTAAGTGGGGTTACTTATAAACCAACAAACATGATTTCAAAAACCTACAATCCGCGCGACATCGAAGACAAATGGTACAGCTACTGGATTGAAAATCGCTATTTCAATTCCAAGCCCAATCCTGACAAAGAGCCTTATACCATCGTCATCCCTCCACCAAACGTGACGGGGGTCTTACACATGGGGCACATGCTCAACAATACCATTCAGGATGTGCTCATCCGTAAAGCGCGTATGGAAGGAAAAGAGGCATGCTGGGTACCAGGCACCGATCACGCTTCGATTGCGACCGAAGCCAAAGTGGTAGCCATGCTCAAAGAAAAAGGGATTCAAAAACGCGACTTAACCCGCGACCAATTTTACGAATATGCGTGGGAATGGACGCACAAGTACGGTGGCATCATCCTTCAGCAGTTGCGAAAATTGGGTGCATCATGCGATTGGGACCGTACACGTTTTACGATGGAGCCTTCTTTGTACGATGCCGTTATTGATACTTTTATCGACCTATATAATAAAGGATACATTTACCGCGGCCACCGCATGGTCAACTGGGATCCTCAAGCCAAAACAACCGTTTCGGACGAAGAGGTATTGACCAAGGAGGTAATGACCAAATTGTGTTATTTGAAATATAAAATCAGCCCCCAACTCCCCGATGGAGGCACTGCGGGTGTCGATGATGAATACATTATTATCGCAACAGTTCGTCCTGAAACGATTATGGCGGATTCAGCCATATGTGTTCACCCCGACGATGAGCGTTATAAGCACCTACATGGCAAAAAAGCGTTGATTCCGCTCATTAACCGCGAAATACCCATCATCACCGACGAATACGTTACGATGGATTTTGGAACAGGTGGCTTAAAAGTAACTCCCGCTCACGACCAAAATGACTATGAATTGGGGCTAAAACACAACTTACCCATCATTGATATTTTGAACGAAGACGGTACGCTCAATGAAAAAGCCCAAATTTTGGTAGGCGAAGACCGTTTTATTGCACGCAAAAAAATCATCAAACTTCTTGATGAAGCGGGCTTCATTGAAAAAATAGAAGACTATAAAAGTAACGTTGGACATTCAGAACGTACCAATGCTGTTATTGAGCCTCGTTTGTCGTTGCAATGGTTTGTGAAGATGAAAGAGCTTTGCCAGCCTGCCCTTGAAAACGTGATGAACGACAACATTCAATTGGTACCGCCTAAGTTTAAGAATACTTATCGAGTGTGGATGGAAAACGTTCGCGACTGGAACATTAGTCGCCAATTGTGGTGGGGTCAGCAAATACCCGCCTACTATTTGCAAGACGGAACAGTCATTGTGGCCAAAACAAAACGCGAAGCGCTCCGTAAAGCCCAACACGAGTATCAGTTATTTGCCCTTACGGAAGAAGATTTAACCCAAGACCCCGACGTAGTAGATACGTGGTTTAGCTCGTGGTTGTGGCCAATTACGGTTTTCGATGGCTTGAAAGACCCTAACAACGAAGATATTAACTACTACTACCCTACCAACGACCTCGTGACAGCTCCTGAGATTTTGTTCTTCTGGGTAGCGCGGATGATTATTGCTGGGTATGAGTTTAAAGGAGAGTTACCATTCCGTAATGTATATTTAACAGGGATTGTTCGTGATGCTAAAGGCCGTAAAATGTCAAAGTCACTGGGTAATTCACCAGACCCGTTGGATTTGATTGATAAATACGGAGCCGATGGCGTACGTACGGGAATGTTGTTTAGTTCTCCTGCGGGAAATGACCTTCTTTTTGATGAAAAACTGTGCGAGCAAGGCCGTAATTTCTGTAACAAAATTTGGAATGCCTTCCGTTTGGTGAAAGGATGGACAGTTACCCCTTCTTCCAATGAAGGCGGTCAAGTAGCGTCCCTCCCTATTGCGTGGTTTGAGGCAAAACTGAACCAAACCATCGCCGAAGTACACGATTTGTTCAGTAAATACCGCTTGTCAGATGCCCTCAATGTGATTTATAAACTCATTTGGGACGACTTCTGCTCGCAGTATCTCGAAATGATTAAGCCAGGTTTTGAACAACCCATCGACCAAGCCACGTTTGAGGCAACCATTGGATTTTTTGATAAATTGATGGCGTTGACGCATCCGTTCATGCCATTTATTACGGAAGAAATTTGGCAAGACATCAGTCCACGTGGCGAAAAAGAAAGCCTTTGCATAGCCGAATTCCCCAAAGTTGCGCCGTTTGATGCAACGATGTTGGCTAATTTTGAGATTTTCTTTGAGGTTGTTACCAACGTTCGGAACCTACGTAGCACCAAAAACATCAGCCCTAAAACAGAGCTTCCGTTGACCATCAAAACTGAAAATCAAGCGCTTTATCAACCATTTGAAAGCCTGCTTGTGAAGTTAGCGAACATTTCGGACATCAGTTACACTACGGGCAAAGCAGAAGGTATGTCGTTCTTGGTAAAAGCCGACGAGTTTTTTGTCAACTTGGAAGGCGAACTTGACGTAGAAGCCGAACGCGAAAATCTTCAGAAAGAACTCGAATATACGCTTGGTTTCAAAAAATCGGTAGAAGCGAAACTTTCTAACGAACGTTTTGTACAAAATGCCAAAGCCGACATCGTTGACAAAGAACGCCAAAAACTAGCCGATGCCGAAGCAAAAATTGCCACCATTCAAGAAGCATTGGCTCGTCTCAGCTAAAGGTCAGACGATAGTCAGACCGATAGTCCAGCTGAAATAATAGTAATAGTCAAACCGACAGCTGGCCTAATAGTGAGTATTTATTTGCGTCTGACTGTCGTCTGACGCATAGCCAGGCAAAAATCTCAAATGCACGCTGAGTTATTCGGCGTGCATTTCTTTTTAGCGCGCATTTACTTTTTTGATAATCACTGAGATGACCATAATTAGGTAAGAAACAATCGCCCCCAAAACCGCCATTCCAATAATAATCATTGGGTTAAATGGCAATGACTTATGAAACAAACCCACCCACGTAAAAGACAATATCGCAATCAATGACATTGCTAGCACCCACCGCTGTAGCGCCCTAATTGCCTTATTTACCAGTACATTGATATACATAAAGCTGTAGGCAATTGTTGCCACGACACTTGTCATTAGCACATTAAAACGACTTAAACTTGAAGCTAAGATAAAGAGTACGATTCCTACTAATGGCACTCTCCAAGCGGGAAAATATACGTTTGTTTTCGGTGGAAATGAAAGTGAGGTTTGCTCAGGTAGCACCAGAAACTTCAGGCTTTGCCATTCATACAACAGAGCTCCTAGATTCAACAATGTAAAAACCGAATCAACGTAGGGAGTTCCTTGCCAATTCTGCGAAATAGTGACCATCAAAATTCCCAAATTCATCGGAACGAGCATAATCAATCCCAAAAGTGAGTACCGCTGAGATAGAACGAGCGCCCCCACCATCACCTGAGAAATTGCAATAAAAAAACCAAAGGTACGTAACCCGTGCGGGGTCAGTTCTTGTATCAACAAGGGTGGACCAATCAATTGCCCAAAGTGCCCTTCCGTAAGTTTACAAAGGCCCGAAGACGTAAATAAATACCCTAGAAAAAGCCTGATAAGCAGCCCGTTAAAATCTTTCAATGCCATACCTTAGAAATTGTGCTGGAAGGTATAAAGTTGACATCAAACCACCAAGTAAAAAAGGACAAACGGCCGCAAACACAAGAAGCGTAGCTGCATAGCCACGCTTCTTACGATGCCTCTAAAAGAGCGAGAAACTAGTACGGAATTGGCAAAACTTTGCTTTCCTTGAAGGTCGATAAAATCACCATCGTTTGGGTATTGGCTACTTCTTCAATTTCATTGATACACTCAAGAAGTAGTTTTTGGTACGACGCAATGTCTTTTGAAATTACTTTCAACAAAAAGTCGCCCGAACCCGTAATGTGGTGACATTCTATGATTTCTGGAATTTCATTTACCCTCTTTACAAACGACTCTGTCACATCTCTTTTATGACCCACCAAAGTAACTTGGATAAACGTCGTTACGCCAAGACCAACTTTTTCACGATCCAATTGAGCGTGATAACTTTGGATAATCCCGTGTTGTTCAAGTTTTTTAACACGCTCAAGGGTGGGCGCAGGGGAAAGACCTATTTCCTTAGAAAGTTGGGCATTGGTAATTTTTGCATTCGCTTGCAAAATATCCAAAACCTTGCGGTCTATCTGGTCTAATTTCATGTGTGAAGCTAATTTTTAAAACAGGCAAACAAATATTATACTGCAAATGTAATGATTTTGCGGAAGTATTTTCTAAAAAATAGGGATTTTTATTCTATAAAACAAAACAAAAAACAACTTTTATAAAATTATCAATAACCGTTTAATAAATTTTTACAAAAAAATAACTACGTATTTTACAAATAAATCATCTAATAGTATTATTTTTAGGCATTGATACGCCGTAAGAATTATGAAACAGAAGTGCATTTTTTTGGATAGAGACGGAGTTCTCAACCAAGACCTAGACGGTTATTTATATCGTCCAGAAGAGATGGTTATTCCTGACGGAGTAATCGAAGGACTACAGCAGATGAAACAAGCTGGCTATCTGCTGATTGTCATTACCAACCAAGCGGGGATAGCCAAAGGGCTATATACAAGAGAAGACGTATGGCATTGCCACAATTACTTTCAACAACAGTGCGGGCATTTACTTGATGACTTGTACTATTGCTCACACCATCCCGACTTTGACAGTCGTTCGCTCATGCGGAAGCCTGGGTCGTTAATGCTTGAGAAAGCAATGGCCAAATATGACATTGACCCCGACCATTCGTGGATGGTTGGCGATCGCCCTCGCGATATGCAAGCGGGCAAGCGCGCAGGAGTTCGTACCATTCATTTGGGCACGAATCCTCAAGAATCAGCAGGCGACCAGTTTGCCAATAATTTCTTAGCCGCTACTGAATTGGTATTACGTTCGGTGTCTTAAGCTTTTTTCTCAACCTTTACAGCGCTATCATACGCTGGGCAATAGCCTTTACGATTGCAGCTGGCAGCACCCAAAACGAGCATTATTAGTGCGAAGGAAAGTAGTTTTTTCATGGTATTTTGGTAGTCTTTAATAAAGGAGCAACTTATCTTAAAGTTGCTCCTAGTGTTTTATGTAGCTTATTACGAAAATCGTGCCGAATTTATTGTCAACTATGCGCCATCTCTTCCACTGCTTCCATGTCCATTTCAGCAGGGTTGAGGGGCGTTGATTCTTCATTACGTGCATATCCCAAGGTTGACATCATGCTATCACTTCCTTGCTGATCAGCAAACAGGCGCGTAACGATATTTCCTTGTTCATCCCGATCAACCAACACATGCTTGGGTGCAGGAATCAAGCAGTGCTGAATACCGCCATATCCGCCTAATGATTCTTGGTAAGCTCCTGTATGAAAGAAGCCGACAAATTGTTCTTCTTTTTCAAGATCAAACACAGGCAAATACAAGTCGGCGCTGTGGGCTTCGGTGTTGTAAAAATCCTGAGAATCGCAGGTGAGTCCTCCAATATTTACCTTTTGGTAAGGATTGTCCCAATTATTTACCGCCAACATGATATACTTTTGGTTCATTCCCCACGAATCGGGCAAATGTGTGATAAACGATCCGTCAATCATGTACCACATCTCCTTATCATTTTGAAGTTTTTGGTCAATAATCTGGTAAATCACGGCTCCGCTTTCTCCCACTGTATAGCTTCCAAACTCTGTAAACAAGTGCGGAACAGGCACATTGTTTTTATTACAAATCCACTGAATATTTTCCACGATTTCGTCAATCATTTGCTGATAATCGTAGTTAAATTGCAATGAAGTTTGGATTGGCAAACCACCACCAATGTCAATTGAATCAAGATCAGGACAGATTTTCTTCAATTCGCAGTATTTAAACATAAAGCGTGTCAACTCACTCCAATAATAGGCGGTATCTTTCATACCCGTATTAATGAAGAAATGCAACATTTTCAGTTTAAACTTAGGATTAGGCTGAATTTTTTCTTTGTACAACTCATTGATGTCGGCATACCGAACCCCCAAACGAGAAGTGTAAAAGGCGAAATTTGGCTCCTCATCCGTCGCAATCCGAATCCCAAAATTCACCGACTCTGCCGTTACGTTTTTTGAGTAATAGTCAATTTCGCGCAAATTATCCAATACTGGCATGACGTTAAAACCTTCGTTAATTAACTCAGTAATAGCCTTTTGATAATTTGGCAATTTGTACCCATTACATATAATGTACGTACTTTTAGCAATCTTTCCTGTATTGTACAAATTACGCACAATCGGAATGTCAAATGCCGAGGAAGTTTCGAGGTGAATGTTATGCTGGAGGGCTTCTTCAAGCACAAAACTAAAATGGGAGGACTTGGTACAATAACAATACGTATATGACCCTTTATAGTTAAAACGTTTGAAAGCGTTTTTAAAAAACTGTTTGGCGTTACCAATGTGTTCGCCAATTTTGGGCAGATAGGTAAGTTTTAGAGGAGTACCATACTGGCGAATAATATCCATGAGGGGAACATTATTAAACGATAGCTCATCGTTTTGGACGTTAAACTCCAGCGTAGGAAATTCAAACGTCTGCTCAATTAAGTTTGTGTAAGTGCTTTTCATCTTGCCTTAGAAGCATAAAGAGGGTGTTTGGTGAAACATGCGCAAAAAGCCTGCGAAATTCTACCAAAATAACGGGTTTTGCAAGAAAAAAGTGCAAAATACCTGCGGCGATTCCTTACTTTTGCACCCCAACAGACTCAAAGAAGCTAACTAAGTAGGCTCTCAATGATTATTTTACCAAATTTCAGATGCTAATTTCATTTTTTAAACGTGACCAAACCCTCAAATTTTTACTTTGGTTTGGAATCGGACTACGAATCGTTTTGTATTTTACGCTTTCTCCCTATGGTGCTGATGCCCACGGAGAGATTATTAATTTCATTGCAACCCATCACCGACTTCCAATCACCAGAGAGGCTTTCTGTGCCATGCACCCTCCTCTTTATTACCTATTGGCCCAACCCTTCTTTGCATTTGATAGCTTAACGAACCAAAAAATAACGCAATTACTCTCTGTTTTAATCTCCTCTCTTAATCTTTATTTGTTATATTTATTAGGGAAACACTATTTTAAAAATACCCTGGTTCTGAACATAAGTTTTCTATTAGCGATATTCCTTCATTCTTACGTTACCTTTTCGTTGTATGTCACAAACGACAGTCTTTCGTTTTTAATTGGAACTTGGTGCTTTTGGCTTCTATCCAAATATTTTCAAGCACCTTCAAAGAAAAATGAATATTGGTTAGCAGTAGCTCTTGGGTTGGGGCTGTTGGCCAAAGGCACATTTTTAGCCTTTGTTCCAGTAGTTTTCGGGGCTATCGCCCTAACTTTATACATTCTCAAGGTGGAGTGGAAACAACTCATCTTTCGTCTCACCATCTTTGGAGTACTGACACTCGCCATTGGGGGATATAAATTCGCCGAAAACTGGTATTATGAAGGCCGCCCCGTTGTACACAACATGGATATTTTCCCCTTAAATAGCCAAAAAACATACCAAGGGCCAAAAAGTTTTTATGCCTTCAATTTGCCAAAATTGATGAAGAGTCCTACGATTTACAACCGTGATTTTGATTTATTACACGTGTACCCCATCGTTATGTATGCTACTTTTTGGTACAAATACGCCGACCTTGAAAATGACTACGATTTGGGCGTAAAAACAAATTTTAGATACATCGGCAGTCTGATTTATCTAGTTGCACTCATCCCTACTTTGGTTATTTTGCTTGGCTTGTGGCTTTTAATCGTTCAATCAATTCAATTTTTGACATCTTTTTCATCTTTATCCAGCAATGAAGCCATCAGTGCGCTAGAAAAAACGACTTGGTTAGCCTTGTTGCTCATGAGTATAGCATTGGTACTGATTGCTGGTTTCAAATATGACGCATGGTCTTGTTTTCATGGACGATTATTTTTACAATCATTTTTTAGTCTCTTAGCCATGCTCTACACGGGGCTGTCGTATTTACAATCTCGATCTACCCTTCTCTTCAAACTGAGTAGTTTGGGAATCATTTGCCTAGCTTTTTTATACAGTTTTTATTTCGGTATCGAAAGTTTGTATAAGTTTATAGGGTAAAACCTTTAACCAAATGTCAAAATACGTAGCCGCAATTGACCAGGGTACTACCAGTACTCGCTGTATTATTTTTGACCGACAAGGAAATATCATTTCAGTAGGCCAAAAAGAACATCAACAGATTTATCCTCAACCAGGTTGGGTAGAGCACGACCTAGAAGAAATCAGAAAAAACACGCTCGAAGTTATTGCTCAAGCACGCATAAGTGCGTCGATTCAAGCAAGCGACATCGCTGCGGTGGGCATTACCAACCAACGCGAAACTACCGCCGTCTGGAATCGCCGAACAGGAAAGCCCTACTACAATGCGCTTGTTTGGCAAGATACGCGTACTGGTGAGTTAGTGAGCCAATTTGCCCAGCATGGTGGCCAAGACCGTTTTCGTACCAAAACTGGACTTCCATTAGCAACTTATTTTAGCGGTCTAAAACTTCGTTGGTTGCTAGATAATGTCGCTGGCCTACGCGAGGATGCAGAGCGAGGGGATGCCATTTTCGGAAACATGGACACTTTTCTCATTTGGCACCTTACGGGGGGAGCAAACGGAGGCACCCACGTGACGGACGTTACCAATGCCAGCCGAACACAGTTGATGAACCTCGAAACACTACAATGGGACGACGAATTGTTGTCAATTTTTGAGATTCCACGCTCAATGTTACCTGCCATTAAAAGTAGTAGTGAAGTTTATGGAAATGTAGTTTTGGATGTTTTACCCAATGTCCCCATTGCAGGTGACCTCGGAGATCAACATGCAGCGTTGGTAGGCCAAACTTGTTTTGAGCCTGGTCAGGCCAAAAACACGTACGGTACGGGCTGTTTCATGCTTTTAAATACAGGCACCGAATTAAAAGCCTCGACCCAAGGGCTACTGACCACTGTGGCGTATCAATTTGGTAATCAACCTGTTTGCTATGCACTTGAAGGTAGTGTGGCCATTGCAGGCGCACTTGTACAATGGCTACGCGACAACCTTGGCATGATTCAAAAAAGCGGCGATGTAGAAGAGCTTGCCAAAACCGTTGAAGACAATGGAGGGGCTTATATTGTACCTGCTTTTTCTGGGTTATATGCTCCCTACTGGAAAGCCGACGCGCGCGGTGTCATCGCAGGCTTGACGCGTTACGTAAATAAAAATCACATTGCAAGGGCTGTCTTAGAAGCAACTGCCTACCAAACTTTAGATGTGATGGAAGCCATGGAAAGAGATGCGAACATTGAGCTAAAATCCCTTCGGGTCGATGGTGGAATGGTCGCAAATCAGACCTTGATGCAATTTCAAGCCGACATGCTCAATGTTCCTGTGGTTTGTCCAGCAGTTACCGAAACAACGGCGCTGGGTGCTGCTTATGCGGCAGGCTTAGCCGTTGGATACTGGAAAAACTTTGACGATTTACGTCAGAATTGGGGTGTAGCCCAAACTTGGAACCCTCAAATGGCCGAAGACCGCAGGTCTAAGCTATACAAAGGTTGGAAAAAAGCAGTTGAACGTTCTTTCGCTTGGGAAGACTAACCCTTCCCTTGGTTGGCAAATAGGTGTGTGTTGGTTGCGATCAGCCAACACCACTACACCATCATTAAACGCCATACGCCACAAATAAAGAAAAGCACAAGCGCAACGGGTGTTAACACCTTCCAACACAAAAACATAAGCTGATCAACACGTAATCGGGGAAACGTCCAACGTACCCACATTTGCAGCAAAATGGCAAACCCAGCTTTAGTTATCAGCCAAAAGCCAGCTGTTATGTTTCCCCAAATCGTTCCAGGAGCGCCGCTTGTCCAATCTGCCAATCTTACTGGTCCAATATTGGGTAAAGGAGTATTCCAACTACCTAAAAACAAAATTACCCCCAAAAGCGATACCAAGAGCATCATGGCATATTCCGACAAAAACAGCAATGCCCAGCGCATTCCCGAATACTCCGTATGAAAACCACCAACTAGCTCAGACTCTCCTTCTGGTATATCAAAAGGCGCTCGATTACATTCGGCCAGCGTGGTGATAAAAAAGACGATATATGCTAAAAATAAAAACGGATTGCGAACAATATTCCAACTCAATACACCCCCAACTTGAGTTACATCAATCCCTAGCGATTTCAGTCCAAACAAATACACTGGTTCATCGGAATAGACACCTTGCTGGTAGCTAATCGCCTGTAAATCGAGTGTTTGTGCAGTCATCACTACACACAATATAACTAATCCAAGGGGAATTTCATAGGATACAATCTGCGCCACCGAGCGCATCGCCCCAAAAAGAGCAAATTTATTGTTTGACCCCCACCCTGCCATTAAGATACCAATCACATCCACTGAAATGATGGTCATCAGAAAGAAAAGCCCAATCGCAGTACGTGAACCTTGCAAGTCAGGAGTTAAAGGCAACACCGCATATCCTGCAAAAATAGCCGTAAATATCACTAAAGGAGCCAACAAAAACAGCTTACGATCGGCAGCAGCGGGAACAATATCTTCTTTTTGAAGGAGTTTCATTAAGTCAGCGATAAGCTGCAACAAGCCCCATTTCCCTACCTCCATAGGCCCCATGCGGTCTTGGATAAAGGCTGATATTTTACGTTCTAAATAGACCCCTACTACTACCGAGGAAAGGGCCATGATTAAGAAAATGGGAAGTGTCAGGGGCATGGGTAATCACAAAATTTTGCCCCAAAACTAACGAAAAATACCACGCTAGTGGGAGATTATCATAAAAAAGGGCTTCATACGGAATAAGTATGAAGCCCTTTCAACAACTTTTTTAAAAAATATGTACTTAGCGATTGATAGAAACTTTTTCGTTAAATACTTGATTTTTTTCAGGTCTTACAACACGCAAAAAATAATTCCCCGTACCTGCAGCATCTTTATCCAATGAATAATTCGTTTTCAGGCTTTTCACTTGACCTTCTTGTTTTACAATGGTTTTACCAGTAATATCAACAATGTCCAAGGCAACTGTCTCGTCCGCCCCAAAACCTTTCAATTTTACTTCAAACACACCATTGCTAGGGTTTGGAAAAACGCCAATTTCTGGTTTACCAGCCAATTCTGCCCGCTGAGTACCTACAGTAAAATAGCTTGTACCTTTCAAAACGGCTTCAGAAGAAACTGCATTTGTAGAAAGCGTGCTAGGATTCACAGCCCACTGATTGTTCTTCATCTGCAACAACTGCAAACGGCTATCGTCAGCTGGTACAGTTACTTGAACACTGGTTTCGGTTGCATTTTTAACCGACCAATAACTATCACTACCAAACTCCTCTACTTCTGCCGAGAGCTTAGTAGATAAACGTTCTGGACGTTGACGAACATATCCTACTTGAATTTCTTCGTATGATGCTGGTTTTGAAATTGAAAAAGCTTGCAAACGGCTTCCATCACCAACAGGAAAACGAAACGCCTCATTACCTTGTTTCACCATATATCCTTTTATATGGGAATTGTTTGAGCCTCCAATGACTTTCGCAGATGAACCCAACATCAACAGCGCAGACTCAGAGTTTTCTAAAATACCATCTCCAAGTACCAACTGATTGTTGACTTGCAGCGGGCTTTTCAAAAGAACTTTGCCAGTTTGACCTAATACAAGCGCATTCATTTGAAGTGGGGTCATGCTTTGAAGCGACTGAGTGCCGTTTCCATTAAGTACGACTTGGCCATTGAGAACCATCTGCCCTTGGTTCATTACCCCTTTACGAAGGTGCAAATCACCCTCAAGTTGAAACGTACCCGTATTGGTTAATTCCTCGTTGACTGTCATTATCACCCCAGATGTAACTGTAACATCTGTTGACGAAACCATCTGTGCCTGTGCCGCCAACGTCACCAAGCATCCTGCAACTGCTATAGAAAATCTTTTCATAATCGGTTTCAAGCGTTTAACTGATACATCAATTAGCCAAAAATAAGTTAGATTTTTGAGGTTACCTACAGAGTTCGCCAAAAATTATCTAACGGTCATTTTCAGAAAGGAAATTATCCTAAGATTTTAATCAAAAGTTACCAATTATATAGGGCACAAAAAGTACCGTTAGATAATTTTTAGGCAAAGACCTTTTTAATTCGCTCACAATGTTCTAACTTTCGTCTCGAAAAACAGAAATCTATCCAATTAACTGCAAACATTATATGAAAAGACTGCTTACTCTAGCATTGGCGATGGGCTCATTGGGAGCTTTAGCCCAGCAATCGGGAAATGTTGGTATTGGTACAAAAAGTCCAGACCCATCTGCTATCCTTGACTTGAGTTCAACCACAAAAGGTCTTTTGTTACCTCGCATGACTCAGTCTCAACGTGATGCCATTTCAAATCCAGTAGCAGGTTTGATTGTATTTCAAACCGACAAAGCGATTGGTACCTATTTATACAATGGTACAACTTGGTTGCCTACCAGCGCACGCTTAGGGGAAACCGCAGTCGCGGGCGCTTGGGACAAACAAGGAAACGCCATTGATGGAACAGATTTCATTGGAAGTACGAATGATTTTGATCTTGTTTTCAAACGCAATAATATTCAAGGTGGCCGTATTGGTGCTTCAAATACTTTTTTGGGTAATTCAGCAGGAGCAAATAACAACGGAGTAAATAACACCGCATTAGGAAATGGTGCTCTCCAATATTCTACCAATGCTTCATTTGGAAACGTAGCCCTTGGTGCAAATGCGTTAAAAAATAACCAAAGTGGCAATAATAACTTGGCGATTGGGACTAATACTCTCTTATCTAACAGCGATGGTTTTGGTAACGTAGCCATCGGGAACCAAGCTATGACATCAAACCAAACTGGCTACCAAAACATGGCGATTGGGGAAAATACGCTTTTTGCTCTGACAGGTAATGGTGGATCTGGTATTGGCAACGTTGCCATCGGAGCAGGAGCATTATTCTCAACAAACGGAAGTAGCAACGTAGCCATTGGTTCTTATGCAGGCCAAGCAAATACTGGTTCTGGTAACTTATTTTTAGGATTTAATGCTGGCCAAAACGAAACTGGCAGCAATACTCTTTACATTGCTAATAGCAGTTCAAGCAACCCTTTAATTAAAGGGAGTTTTCATGCAACAGCTCCTTGGGTAAAATTTAATGTTAAAGCTGCACCTGGTTCACCAACACCCACGACAACTGGTTATTTAGCGATTGGAGACTTTGATACTGCACCTGCTGGAGCTGGAGCTGGAGGTTTAGGCTTACCAACAAGCTTTACTGCTGGTGCTTACCGATTATATGTGCAAGATGGTATCTTGACAGAAAAACTTAAAGTTGCTCTTCGTAATTCAACTGATTGGGCTGATTATGTTTTTGCTCCTGATTATAAACTTGCGCCTTTGGAAGATGTAGAAACATTTATTAAAGCAAACAATCACTTACCAAATGTTCCATCGGCAGATGAAATGGCCAACAACGGTCTAGATGTTTCTAAGACTTCAGCAAAATTAATGGAGAAAATTGAAGAATTGACTCTGTATGTAATTGAGCTTAATAAACAAGTTAAGGCCCTACAATCTGAGAATAAAGCGCTTATCCAAAAGATTGACAATAAATAAAGGGAAGCTAAAATAAAAACGCCCAATCAAACCATGGTTTGATTGGGCGTTTTTATTTTAGCTTTAACGAACATCTGTTCGTTTCAAATTCTTAAACATTATTCGTAACTTTGCATTTTAGTAAGAATAAAATCAAGAGATATTTTGCTACAAGTTACTTCTTTGAAAAATACGTCATTTTTAAAACGATTTTTTAGTGGCGTAGGTGCAACTTTTATAAACCAACTAACTTCACTAGCAAATCAATTTGTTTCTATTGGTATTTTTATATCTTTCTGGGGAGAGATGTATTATGCTGAATGGATTTTAATTTACTCCTACTGTCAATATTTAACAATGGGAGATATTGGTGTCAGTGCTACGCTTAGTAACAAAATTGCTTCATTTATTGAGTCAAAAAAAACTAAGGAAGCAAGTAAGTGGTTTATTAATGGTTGGATTATATCAACTTTCTTTTCTCTTATTTTTTTCATAATTATTTTTTCAATAATATTATTTTTTCAAAAAAACAATATCAAGTACATTAGTCAAAGTGAATTATATGTATTCCTTTCTCTATTATCTATCTACTTATTTATATACATTCAAAGTAGTTTATTAAGTGGAATTTATTCTGCATCACTTCAATTTACAAGACAAAAAAACATTGATACTTTTGCAAAATTATTTGATTTTATAGCAATTTTAATTTCGTTAAATATTGGAGGAAGAGTTATATTAACATCTGCGTTACTTATTTTATTTCGCATTATTATATTTATTTTTATAATTTATGATGTTAAGAAAAGATTTCATTGGATAAAATTAGATACTAATGATATTCAAATTAGTACAATAGCTGCTATTATTAAGCCTGCCTTTGCAAATATGTTTCTGAATTTGGGCTATTTGTTATATTACAATGGGCCAGTTATACTTGTAAGTAATTTACTAGGCAATGCCTACGTACCACAATACTATGCCATAATTACGATTATTAGGGCGGCAAAACAAGTCCCCTATTTAATTACTTTACCTCTTTATCCTGAATATGCACGTTTAATTGAATCAAAAAACTTAGAATTAGCTAGGCAAATGCACCGAGTTGCTCTCAGGCTTACTTTTATTTTAGCTATAATTGCAATTCTATTTATTTTCTTTTTTTCTGATTTTGTAATTAGAATGCTGCTACAAAACAATTCCCTAATCATTGACACACCGTTTTTTGTATTGTGTTTAGTAGCTCTACTTTTACAGTCAATCTGGCATGCAAGCAGCGCAGTTTTAGTAGGTAGTAATAACCATATAAAGCTGGCTTATCATTTTACATTAGCTAGTTTTCTGGGCTATGCTGTAATGATATTATCAATAGAAACCCTAAAATTAACATCTGTTTCATTAGGGCTTCTATTGATTGACATTTTTATGACATTAACCATTTTTTATCAAGTTTTCACTTTACTCGACGAAAAAGCTAAAAGTTTTCTTCATTTTGATTTCACAAAAATAAACATTTTATTCAGACATGATTAATAACAAACTTATTTATGATATTGGCTTACATCTTGGATATGACACAAAATTATATTTAGATAAAGGATATAATGTAGTTGCCATTGAAGCCAATCCCTTTTTAATTGAAAATTCAAAGAAAAAATTCAAAAAAGAATTAAAAACAGGAAACGTTCAATTGTTAAATATTGCTATATCAAATAATGACAACCAAAAGCTACCATTCTATATAAGCAAATCAAGAAGTATTCAAAGTTCTCTCCAAAAAAGTATGGCTGAACGTAATAGCGAAATTATACAAATTGAAGTTGAAACTTTTAAATTATCGACTATTATTGAGAAATACGGAATCCCATATTATTGTAAAATTGATATTGAAGGATATGACTATATCGCACTTGAGTCACTCATAAATACAGAAAAAATGCCAAAGTTCATATCAGCAGAAATAAGTAACCTTTCAGTTGAAGGGAAAACTGGCGAAGAAATTGCAGACATAAACGAACTATTTAGCATTTGGTTATCAATTTTAAATAGGCTAAAAGCGCTAGGGTATATAAAATTTAAAGTAGTAGAACAAGGTACATTAAATGTACTAAATACACATAACATTGAAAAGTCAAAATTTAGCAACAATATTATCTCTAGAGTTTTTAGAAAACTAAAGAGAGTATTAATTTGTTGGAATTTTTGCCCATCATTAAATTTCGGTTTTGTTAGTGACTGTTCAGGACCGTTTGGAGATGAACTAGCAGGAACTTGGTCTACTTATGAAGAAGCTGAAGAAATAATAAAAAAATATGGGCTATTTATGTACAATAATGGAATTAACGTGATTTGGTGTGATATTCATGCTACGAAGTAAGTAAAATTAAGGCAGAAAGAGAGAAATGTCAAACAAAAAAATATTAGTTGTTTCATTGGGAAGAAAAGCACTTGAAGAGCATACAAAGAACATGATTGCTCATTTAAGTACTGATGAGTTTGATTTAGTATGTTCAAAGTATTCTGAAACAGACTACAATGTTCCGAACATTATTTTTAAGACTAAGACCTATCAATCGTCTTTAACTTTTATTATTAATACAATTTTTGTACTTCCTTTATTACTTTTAAAGTTAATAAAATTAAGAAAATCGCACGACATAATTTATTTTCCTACCGTTCACCCTTGGAACACATTAATAATTTTAGTTTGGAGAGCCCTAGGGAATAAAACTATTTTGACAATTCATGATGCGGTTTTGCATCCAGGAGAAGAAAATTTTCTTTTACAATTAAGTCTAAAATATTCGATGGTTTTTACTAGTCATTTGTTATTTTTAACTGAATATGTTAGACAAACTGCTTACAGTAGATTCAGCTTAAAAGCCCCATACAAAATCATAGCTCAGGGATTACTACCACTTCCTAACATAAAAACTTCAAGAGGCATCAAGGGAAAAAACATTTTATTTCTAGGTCGCATTTCAAAGTATAAAGGAGTCGAATTGTTGGTTGAAGCGGTAAATGAGTTGCCAGATAATGCTTATGATTCACTCACAATAGCTGGCATGCCCATTTACAAAGTTATTTTACCAGATGAAAATCCTAAAATTAAACTCATTGAAAAATATCTAGCAGAAGAGGAAATGTCTGACCTTTTAAATGGCGCTGACATAATCGTACTACCTTATCTTGAAGCATCTCAATCAGGAGTTGTACTTCTCGCTATATTAGCCGAAAAACCTATTATTTGTACCAATGTAGGAGGTATATCTGAGCAGCTCAACTCTAGTGAATGTTATTTCGTTAACCCTAATAAAGAGGAATTAAAAAAAGCAATAACCACTTTATTATCTAATAATGAAATGTATATTTCTATGCAAGAATCTTTAAAAAATAAGCAACAAGGTTTGTTATGGGAACAAAAAACACACCAGTTATTAAAATATGTTCAAGATATACGTAATGCAAATTTTGTATAATTATAGATTAACAACAGATGCTAAATTACCCAATCATCGGGATTACTGATTCTTTCTCATTATCTATTTATATTTTACTATATGTAATTTCTAGAAAACATATTAGACTGTTTCTAGGTAGTGATTTCAAACTGTATGAAAGGGGATTATTCTGTTGGTTTATTGGGACTTTATTGTTTTTTTCTCTATTTTATTTTTATTACGGGTGGGGAGATACTTTTAATTATTTTAGTTATGGAAAGCAACTACAAAAATATTTTTTAGCGCACCCAAATGCTTTTTTTGAGATATACTTTTCAAAAAATATATCTTATCTTTCTCAGAAAAGTTATTACTTTTATTCAATGTTACCTGATCTACTATTGTTTGAAAATACATCAAACTACTTTGTAATAAAAATAGTATCATTAGGGCTTATTTTTACTTTTGGAAGCTACTTGTCACTTTCATTAATTTTAACCGTATTTGCTTACAGTTCACTATGGTTAATATATAATATTTATAGGCGAATTTATCCTGACATTCAACAATTTTTATATATAACCATTCTCTTACTACCCAATACGATTATTTGGGGGAATGGGATTTCTAAAGAATCCTTATACTTGACAGGTCTGGGGATTTTATTTTGGGGATTTTACTATTTTATAATTGAGCGAAAAAAGTCAATAAAATATATTTTTGCTATTGCATTCGGTTCTTACCTTATTTTTTCAATTAAAAGTTATATTTTTTTCTGTATATTCCCATCACTATTAACTTGGAAATTACTTATAGGTTTTTATAAATATTACAATGTGGTTCCCAAAAAAACAATTCTTTTCACAGTCTCAACTATTTTATTTTTAGCACTTACTGGAAGTTTATTAGGAGTAGGAAGCTTCATGAGTTCATTTGCAATAAATACCATCATTGAAGAAGCATTAACTTACGGGAATCAAGTTTATGAATTAAGTGAATCAATGAATGGATCTAGCTACAAACTCAGTGATTTTGAGCCAACTATACTTGGTATGCTTAAAATTATTCCAGAAGGTTTAATTACTGCACTTTTTAGACCATTTTTATGGGAAATTAGAAAACCGATTAACCTACTTAGTTCGATAGAAGGTGTTATTTTATTTATCATTATCCTATATTTAATATATAAAATTGGGTTTTTAAAATTTTTACAGACAATATTCAAATCTCCCAACATTCTCTTTTGTCTAATTTTTTCTACACTTTTTCTTATTGGTATTAGCATTAGTTCCTTTAACTTTGGTACTTTAATACGATATAAGCTACCAGGTGAAATGTTTTTTATGATTGGGCTTTGCTTAATCTACTATGAAGGACACCTCAAACCGATGAAAAGCAATGAAGAAAACAGTGCTATTTATTATAACTAAGAGCGAAACGGGAGGTGCACAAAAGTTTGTTTCTGAGCAAATTCAAGCACTTAGTAGTACTGGTAAATGGCAGTGTTTATTAGCAACCAATAAAAAAGGGTGGCTAACAGAAACCGTTCAACCATTTATTGATGAATCAGACTTACTTGTTAATGAAAAGCTTGAGAAACTTTATAGTTTTTACTACCTCTTAGTACTTGTCAAATTCATTTTGAGGCTAAATCCTGATCTGATAATTGCCAATTCTGCAAATGCTGGAGTTTATGGAAGAATTGCAGGTTTACTAACCCACACGAAAGTTATTTACGTATCACATGGATGGTCTTCCATTTATAACGGAGGAAAATTAAAATCTTTTTTTAATTTTTCTGAACGCATGCTAAGTTATATTTCAAGTTCAATTTTATGTATTTCTGACACCGACAGATTAAAAGCAATAGAAATCATTAAAATACCCCCATCAAAACTGAAAGTGATTCCTAATTCTATTCTTCCTCCTAAAGTTGAATATATAAACTATCAAGCTGATGTGGTAACTGTTTGCCGACTAAGTTCTCCTAAAAGAGTAGATCTCCTCATTCAAGCGATGTTTCTTTTGCCAGAATACACCCTTGACATTATTGGCGATGGCCCTCTATTCTTGGAATTGCAAAGCTTGGCTACCACAAATCAATCAACAAATATTCGATTTGTGGGTGAAAAACCTGGTTTTGCTGATTTTAATCAATATAAAGTTTTTTGCTTAATTTCCGACAGCGAAGGTATGCCTATGTCTGCCATTGAAGCTATGTCTTGTGGGCTTCCATTAATTCTAAGTGATGTAGGTGGTTGTAATGAATTAATTTTCAATAATGGTTCGTTAGTCCACAACTTAGTCCCTGATATTGCTCAAGCAATAAAAAACACGCTTCAAAACCACGCCCATCTTTCTTCAGCTTCAAAGCAACTCTTTGACTCCAAATTTAACTTAGATATTACACTAAGTGATTATGAAAGTTTTTACTCGAAATTGATTAGTAGTTAAAAAATATTTTCATTTTATAATTTCTTCATACAACTGTAATGTTTCTTTTGTCATTACATCAATCCGAAATTTTTGATCAAATATCTCTTTCGATTTTTTCCCCATACCTCTTCTTAGCACTTCATCACTGTATAATAAATTAATTGCATCCGCAACTTCCTTTACACCTTTCCTTGGCACTAAAATACCATTAGTAAAATGCTCAATCTCTTCCTTAACTCCCGCTACGTTAGAAGCAATAACGGGCAGACTGTACGACATCGCTTCTAAGATAGATATAGGTAGCCCTTCCCAATTTGTGATTAACAAAAAAACATCTGCCCTTGACAAATAATCTGAAACGTTATCGACGGCACCTTCAAAGTAGATTTTATCATTGAGCCCCTCTTCTCTAACTTTATTCTTTATATCTGTCATTAACTCCCCATCACCTAACAAAAAAAGCTGCCATGATTTGTTTTTCAACGGAACTAGAGCAGAAATGAGTGTTTCGTGATCCTTTTGTGCTTGAAATCGCGCCGCCATCACCATCGTAAATTTTTCATTTTTTCTCAACAATAAGGTATCATCAACCTTTGGAAGGCGTATCCCATGATAGATTAACTTCATTTGAGACTCCTTAAGTATGCCCAATTGAAGTGCATATTGGCGATCTGACTCTGCAATGACTATTACTTTGCACGAAATCCAACCAATCATTTTTTCAATTACTTGAAAAAACTTTCTTGACAAAAAAGCACTTCCTTCAGCAAAAGACCAACCATGGACTGTGAATGTGTTTGGAATTCCTAACCACCAAGCTGCAATTCTCACTAAAATACCAGCTTTACTTGAATGAGAAGCCACAACATCTGGCTTAAGCTCTTTAAAAAGCTTTATTAGTTCAATAATCCCCAGTATATCATGTAAAGGCTGAATTGGCCTTTTAAGATGATTAAGTATATAGGTTTGCAATCCAATAGAACGCGCTGCATTCTCAGTCTTCCCTGAAGTACCCAGAAAAAGTATCACTTCATGACCTTGAGCTTTAAGGCTTTCACTCAAATCAAGTACATGCCTTTGTGCTCCATATAGCTCATTACCAAGAGTGATTACTTGTATAATTCTCATATTTTATTTCAACTTTTGAAAGCTTTTAATTAAAAAATACAGTTCGCAAATTTTTACCCTACTTGCTCTGTCATATTTTTAGACTGTAAAAATGCTCGGTAATAACCTATTTTCCCCCAAAAATAGCGTATGATATTGTTTTTACAACTTGGCAAAATCCAAAATCTTGTGGAGATGTTTGGCAATCCGCCAAGACTTGCCTAATTTTGAACCTCGGAAGTTTTTCCTATTCTTCTTCCTGAGATGAATGTCCAAACTACAAGTTTATATGTATTTAATGAAAGTGACTGAGAGGATTTGGCTACTCTCTATTTGCCTTCTCTTCACTGGTTTTTCTCTTCTTGCTCAAAGTCAAAAATCGACTTCGACCAGTGTTAATCAACTCTCTGACGAGCAAGTCTTAGAATTTTACAAAAAAGCGCAAGCAAGCGGCCTGTCTGAAATGCAAATTGAACAAGCTGCCCTTGAACGCGGTTATACGCTGTCCGATATTGCACGAATGCGGCAGCGAATTTCAGAGGTTCAGAACAAAAAAACCTTAACTGATAAACGAGACCTTTCAGACACAACTACCAAAGCTAATGGTCGAAAACAATTGGGAGACCTCAGCAAACGAGAAATTCTTAAAAAGAAAAAAGAAGATGAAGATACTTTGAAACAAGTTAAACCAAAAAAGCTTGAAATTTTTGGTAGTAAGCTTTTTCAAAGCACTGACCTTACATTTGAACCCAACTTACGTATTGCCACTCCCAAGAACTATCAACTTGGACCTGATGACGAACTTGTCATAGATATTTTTGGCAACGCCTCTGACAGTTATCGTTTAAAAGTTAGTCCCGAAGGTACCGTAAAAGTTTTAAATCTCGCGCCTGTCTATGTCAGTGGGCTGACAGTAGAAGAAGCGAAAGAACGTCTTGTTTCTCGCCTACGTCAAGCTTATTCGGGTTTAAATTCGGGAGGCGGCACGTATGCAGTTGTAAATTTGGGCAATATTCGGAGCATACGAGTGAGTATTATCGGTGAAGTTGTAAAGCCTGGTTCCTATACTGTTTCTTCTTTGGCGACCGCTTTCAATGCCTTGTATCTATGTGGCGGCCCTGATAGCATGGGCACCTACCGAAATATCCGAGTTCTAAGAAACAATAAAGTAGTTCGTACAATTGATCTTTATCAATTTTTGCTAACAGGCGAACAGGCTGACAATATTTTGTTGCAGGACCAAGACATTATTCAAGTCCCGTTTTTTACCAATCGAATTGAGTTAGATGGTGAAATTAAACGTCCTGCCATCTACGAGATTAAAGAAAACGAATCACTTGAGCAATTGCTTCAATTTTCTGGTGGTTTTACAAGTATGGCCTACAAAGCTTACGTTACAGGTCGTAGGCCAACAGATCGTGAAATAGAAGTATTAAATATTCCTCAAGAAGACCTGAAGAATTTTAAACTTCAAAATGGCGATAGGATTGAAGTAGGAAAAATTCTTCTCGATCGTTATCAAAATCGCGTTCAGATTCAAGGAGCCGTATTTCGCCCTGGCGACTATGCTCTTACTCCGGAAACCAAAACATTTGGCCAACTACTGAAAAAAGCGGATGGGCTCAAAGAAAATGCTTTTAGAAACCGAGCTGTTATTTTTCGTGAAAAGGAAAATGGTGAACCACAGGTAGTTTCTGTTGACATTAACAAGATACTAAAAGGAGAAATTCCTGATATTGCACTACAACGCCAAGATAGTATTGTCATCAAAACCATCAAAGAGCTACGTGAAGAAGCATTTGTAACGCTTTTAGGCGAAGCCAATAGTGAAGGAGATGCACCCTACGCAGAAGGCATGACAGTAGCGGATTTAGTACTTATTGGGGGTGGATTTACTGAGGGGGCTATTGGTTCCCGTATTGAAATCGCACGGCGGGTAAAAGAGTTAAACTCTGACCGAGTATATAAAGTTGAAATCATCCGGTTAGACATTGACCCCAAGCTCAATTTATCTCCTGAAGACGCCAAATTCAAACTACAACCTTTCGATATTGTCTATATCCGAAAAGCTCCTAACTATGAAGAGCAACGAAGTGTACATGTAATGGGAGAAGTCAACTATCCTGGTACTTATGCCATTGTCAATACCGATGAAAAAATTTCCAATCTCCTTGAACGTACGGGAGGAATTAAAGCCACTGGTTATCTTCCAGGAGCATTATTTCAACGCAAAGGGGCTCGAATCGGGATTGATATTGCTCAAATTATGAATAACCCTTCAGTAGAAGGAAATATTACGCTCGAAGACGGAGATACACTCATTGTTCCAAAACGCTCTGAAATTGTAACTATTGGAGGAGCTGTACTTAACCCATCTTCCATTAACTTTACAAAAGGATATGACTTCAGGGATTATCTTTCTCAAGCTGGAGGTTATCAAGAATTAGCCCAAAGAGGCCGCGGTTTTATTACTTATGCCAATGGATTCACTCAACGTACACGTAGATTTCTATTTTTTAGAATCTACCCAAAAGTAGAGCCTGGATCCATTATTTATGTACCATTCCAGCCTGTTGACAACAAAAAATCGGACATCACAGCTCCAGTAATCTTGTCATTTACAAGTACGCTAATTATCGCTTTGGCAACTATTCTGCGTAATTAAAAAGGCTAACTTAAACCGTTTCATTTATATTAATGAATAGCACTGAACGTCAAAATATTCAATCAACGGCTGACATTGAAATCAGCGTTTCGGATATTGTATCTTTTCTAAAATCAAATAGAAAAAGGATAGCTATTTGGGGAGGGGCCTTAGCCATTGCTGGAGTAATATATGCCCTTCTTGCCCAAAAAGAATTTGAGTCTTCCACCCAGCTCATGCCTGAACTCCAGTCAAGTAGTGCATTAGGAAAAATGGGAGGTCTTAGTGCCTTAGCGGGGCTAGCTGGTATTGATTTGAATCAAATGAATACAACGGATGCAGTTCGGCCAGATTTATATCCTAACATATTACAAAGTTTGCCTTTCGGTCTGTACCTTTTAAAACAACCTGTTTATGTTGCAGAAAACCAAAAAACGATGACCTTAGAAAGTTTTCTTGATGAAAAAGGGCAATCATGGATGTCAACAGTAGTTCCTAATAAAACACCTCAACAAACTTTACCTCTTGACCCTAAAAAGTCAAGTAACGCTTTTGAACTTACCAAGAAACAGCAAGATTTAATCAATGAATTACAGAAGAGAGTTATTATAACTTTTGACCGTAAAACAGGTGTAATAGTAATCAATGCAAAAATGCCAGACCCTGTTGTTGCAGCAACAGTCGCACAAAAGTCAGTTGAATATTTAAAAGAATACGTAACGAGTTATAGAACGGATAAGGCGAGAAATCAGGTCAAATTTTTGGGTACACAAGTAAGCGAAGCAAAAAAACGGTACCAAAATGCGGAAGCACGACTAGCAAATTTTAGAGATCAAAATCGCTTTTTAGCACTTCAAACAGCTAAAATTGAAGAACAACGACTTCAGGCCGACTATATTCTTGCTCAAAATCTATTTAATAATTTATCGCAACAATACGAACAAGCAAAAATTCGAGTAGAGGAAGAAACACCCGTATTTAAAACTTTAGAACCTGCAACAATACCACTGAAAAGAAGCGAGCCTAAACGTACTCTAATTGTAATTGGATTCGGCGTTATCGGATTAATTATTGGTGTAGCCATTAGTATTTTAAAGAAAATGCTTTAAAAATTGGGGTAAACAAATTCGTTTATGCATAACCGACTCATAATCAATGCCATTTCTACAGTCGGGCAAGTCGTTGTTACTGGTCTAACCTATTTCTTTCTATATGGAATATGGATACGTGAATTAGGTGCAAAACAATTAGGAGTGTGGTCGATTGTTTGGACAACAACCTATTTTGCAGCTATGGCAAATAGTGGTGTCCCAGTTGGAATTGTTAAGTTTATTGCAGAAGCCCATGTCAAAAAAGACATGATACAAGCGCGCTCTATCATTACTATGTCTGTAGGAATTACTGCAATATTGAATCTATTTATTTGTATTCTACTTTATTATAATTCATCCTGGTTATTTAATTTTCTAATCACTTCCCCTTCTGAAGTAGCCTCTGCCAAAGAAATATTTCCGTTTGCTTTATCTGCATTTTGGTTATTAAATATAGCCAATGTGTTTATGTTTACATTGGATGGTTTCCAGGCAAATTACCTTCGCTCCTTCTTAAATATTGCGGCAAGTTTAACCCTATTTATCTCAGCATATTTTTTGCTTCCTAAAGGACTATGGGGGATTGCATTAGCACATATTATTTATACAATATTCATGTTTTTAGGGAGTATTTTTATGGTATTTTACTATTTCAAAAGTCCATTAATATTAAATTTTAATTTTGAAAAAAAAATATTTTTAGACTTTTTTAAATATTCAATCAAATCTCAAATAGCATCTTTTACAACTTTACTTTACGACCCAATAACAAAATTTTTCTTGGCAAAGTACAGCTCCTTAGACGCCGTAGGGTTTTACGAAATGGCTAATAGGCTTGTAACTCAAATCAGAAGTGTAATTGTTACTGCAAATCAGGTAATGGTGCCGAAGATAGTTGAAACATCAATCACTGCAACTAATAATTTTCATCGTTTATATACAATGATGTTCAGGCTTTTAACAATTATTAGTACTCCACTTCTATTCTTATTCTTTTTCTTCGCACCATTTATCTCATTAATATGGATTGGAAAAATTGAAACTTTTTTTGTTTTAAGTATTTATACTTTAGTCATTGGATGGTATTTAAATACTCTTAGTGTTCCTGCATATCTAAGCAACATGGGTATTGGTCAGCTTAGACATAATATTATTCAACATTTGTCGACCGCACTACTCAATGTACTTTTGGGAATTATAGGGGGATATATGTTCCAAGGCTATGGGGTCGTAAGTGCATGGTCACTAAGTTTAATAATTAGCTCTGGTATTCTGATTTACCTTTATCATCAAAAAAATCACTTAAATTTTCAAATTCTGAGGTTTAAGGGAGACTTTGGTTATTTTGCTTCATTGGTTATCTTAATCTTGGTATCTTGTGTCTCTAATTATATCATTTCAACAAATTCTACAAATTGGGGGCTTGCTCTGTGTGCTTACACGACTATATATCTTATTTGGTTAATATGGATTGTCAAAAACATTCCATTTATCAACGAAATACGCCTTAGGTTTAACAATTTTCGTATTAAATAAAACATTAAGCAATTTTATGGTTAGCCCACTGAGTAATTTACGCAACTTTGCAACAAATATTATTAAGTCTTTTTTTCAAAAAATGGGTTTATATCTTCAATATTATAACCCTTCTAATTCAGAAACAGCACTTATTAGCTATTTATTAAATAAATACGATATAAAAACAATAATTGATATTGGTGCAAATGAGGGTCAATTTGCTCTTAAACTAATTAATAACAACAATTACAGTAATAAAATTATATCTTTTGAGCCTGTTTCAAGCGCTTATCAAGCATTATTAAAAAACAGTAAAATAAAACAGGAATGGATAGCTATAAATAGTGCCGTCGGTGATATAGAGGGGACTTTACCAATAAATGTTTCACTCAACTCTGTCAGTAGTTCGCTACGTAAGGTAAAATCTCATACAATTGAAGCAGAATCAGGTACCGCAATTTTAAAAACTGAGACAGTTCCAATAAACACTTTAGATAACTTGTTAAAACAGGTAAAATGGGAAAAAGATATTTGGCTAAAAATTGATGTGCAAGGTTTTGAGCGTGAAGTTATTCGAGGAGCTAATGAAACATTAAAAATTGCACGAGTTGTACAAATCGAACTTGCAGTTATTCCATCTTACGAACAAAGCCCTTACTTAGAAGAAATTATTGCAGAGTTACGCACTTTTGGGTTTACACTTTATTCTATTATGAGCGGATTCCGCAATTATGATACGGGTCAAATGTTTGAAGTAGAAGGCTTTTTTATTCGTGAATATGATAAGCACTAAGATTAAAAGTCCTCAATTACTATGATCAATGTAGCGTCATCTGCACAAATAAGTATAATAACAGTTTGCTTTAATAGTGCAAGTACAATTGAAAAAACGATAAAATCAGTCATAAATCAAGATTATAAAAATATTGAATATATTATTATTGATGGCAGTAGCGTTGATGGAACTCAAAATATTATTGCACAATATAAAGATAAGATAACTACAGTAATTTCTGAGCCTGATACCGGAATTTACGATGCCATGAACAAAGGCATTAAAATCGCAACTGGCGATTGGTTATTTTTTTTGAACTCTGGAGATATTTTTTTTAATTCAACAACTCTAAGTAAAATTGTACCTCAACTGAATAATGATTTCGTACTTGTATTTGGGGATATTGTTTTAGCTAATTTAGATAATAGCACTACATACATTCCTCAGAGACATATTACAAATCTTGCAGGGATAATAATTGGTGTTTGTCATCAAGCAGTATTCTTCAGTACACAAATTAATAAAGAACTACTTTTTTACAGTAAAAATTTAAAGTATTGTTCTGATTTAGAAACCTTGTTGAAAATTGAGAACTATTATTCAAAGAAAAAGATCAAAAAAATAGATATACCGATTTGTTACTATTTATCAGGAGGGCTGTCAGATACAAACTTAAATATAGTTTTGGATGAAAGGAAGAGAATAATAAACTCTTTTTATAAAAGATATTCTATCAAATGGGTTTTAAATAGGTTAAATTTATTTAGACAACACCTAAAATACACAAGTAAAAAAGTAAAATTTGAATAATTTATTAGACATATCAGAGACCCAAAATAATGGAATAAGAAGAATATTTTTATTTCTTCTATTATTTCCATTCCCAACTCCGTTAAATGATTTTATACAACAAAAAACTTTTTGGGTTATAAGTCTAAGTATATCCCTTGTTTATTTGATAAAACAAAAAACGTTCCCTCTATTTATAACAAAATTATTCTCTTTTTTTTATGGAATTATTTTACTTTCTATTTCTTTAAATATACCTCATATACCTTTTAATGGGTATTACGATGTCATTTCTGAGCTAATAAGGTATCTTAGTTATTTTATTTTTTTTACAGCTATTTACAAGTATAGCCAGACACTAAATTCTAACAATATAAATTTAAAGGAAGTTTTAATTGTTTGTTTGGTTTCACAATTATTTTTCTGTGCATTGTACTATACTCCATTAATATCTATATTAAAATTCTGGTTTAATCTCAAAAAAAATGAAATTGGAATACCATTTACCTCAGATAGACTTAGATTAGTAGGGACATTTGAAAACCCCAACTATTTAGGCTATTTCTCAATACTATTACTTATTATTCAATTTGAGCTCGGTGTCTTTCAAAAAAAATACCAGTCAATTTTATTTACTTTCATATGCACTTTTCTGATTTATTCAACAGGCTCTAGAACTGCTTTGATTTGTTTTTTAGTAACTGTAATTTGTTATCATCCACTTAAATCTTTTGGTATTCTATTTAGTTCCTTACCTTTTATTGTACTTTTTTTAGAAAACTCTAGATTTGGATTTTTAGTATCTAACCCTGAAATACTTCTCAGTTTTGATGACCTAAGTGCTTTACAAAAAGCTGATGAATCTTATTTTGAAAGAGTTACTATAATAAAAGACGCGACAATATCTATATTTAAAAATCCATTCTTTGGCGTAGGCTATACGCCAATTCCAATTACAGATAATTATTATATGATAATTCTATTACGATATGGGTTTATTGGTTTGTTCTCAATATTGGTGATATATGTATATTTTTTATATCATGAAACTAGAAACTACCATAGATTGTTAAAGTTATTTAGGACTTCCATTCCCATTTTTTTGTTTCTGTGGACTGGAGAGTTTTTAGACAATTTTAGACTATTTATTATTTCTACTTTTTTCTTACTTTTTTTAATTAAAAAAATACAAAGTCAATAAATTATAAGTCACGTTGATTTTTTTAAAATAGAATAGCATGGGAGATTCTCTAAAAACTTATAATGTCTCAGTCATAATAATTGGCAAAAATGTCTCAAAAACTCTTTTTGATTGCATATCTAGTGTAAAGAATGCTATAAATTTTGATCCAAATATTAATTTAAGTGAAATTATTTATGTAGATTCTAATTCATCAGATAACTCTATTCAAATAGCTCAAGTAAATAATGTTAAAATTATTAATATAATATCTACATTTACTACGGCTTCTCTCGGTAGATTTTTAGGAATTAGGCACGCAAAGTATAACAAACTACTTTTTATTGATGGAGATATGGTTTTAGAAAAGGATTGGTTTTCTAAAACAAATGCTATTATAGATACACATCTTGGAGTAGTTGGAGATCGTTATGAAGTATTAATTAAAAATGATACTATTATTAAAGAAATACCGCACTTTTATAATTATAAGAACTTCCAAAAGGCTTCCAAAATAGGTGGTTTTATATATTTTAATAATTCACAAACTCCATCTGCAAATTTCTCTCCTTTTCTACGTGAAGAAGAAGAGTGCGACTTTTACGCAAAAATACGTAGCACTGTTTCTTTTTATGAAGTACCATATCATGGTTTTCAGCACTTAAATAGAAATCTCTCTGGACAACGATTATTATCTTACCTGCAACCCTATGTTAAAATGGGTTATTTGCTATCACTCTTTAAAAGTATAAAAGATGGATACTTTCTAAATTATTCAGTAATTCAAAAAAAATACATAAAATCAATCCTTATTTCTTTATTAGCATACGCGTTACCTATTTATCTAAACTTTTACTCATTAATTCTCATTTTATTATTACTATTTAGTAATAATAAAAGTGATATTCGTGGGGTCATCATAACTGCTATCGCTTTCCCATATAAATTAATCACTTCAATCTACTTCTTGATTAAGTACAGAAACGGCATAGACTTAGAATACTCTTTTGATTCTCTCCAATTCAAAGAAAAAATAATGTTGTAAATAATATTTACAGCCCTATATTCCAACAAAATCTAATCATCCTCAACAATCAAACCCTCCAAAAGTCAATAATATCCAATTCAACTGCTAAATTTGCAAATCAGTTGACCTACACACAGGACATTATTCAAAATCTAAAGCGGTTATCCACCAATTCTTAGCTTTTGGCCAACCCTGATGTACGTAGGTGAGTACATGCGATACTTTAATATCTTCTAATGAAGCACACAATTCTGGTTACTGGAGGTGTCCTGCTCCCGTAAGGTGTAACCATTTAAAATTGGAGGGAATTTCTTAGGTTTCACAATCAAAATGGTAAAACAATGAAGCAAAGTAAATTTAGCGATGCTCAAATCGTAGCGATATTGGGTAGT
>Ga0209794_1000522_pt1 | contig 53740 bp, 35 predicted proteins | sample EBPBio232013_DNA_FD_185869 | JGI IMG/M metagenome (GOLD analysis project Ga0209794, IMG submission 185869) | Wastewater treatment Type I Accumulibacter community from EBPR Bioreactor in Madison, WI, USA - Reactor 1_5/23/2013_ DNA (SPAdes)... | ecosystem: Engineered > Bioreactor > EBPR >...
AATCCTTTTTTGAACATCCTGAAACTACATGAACTGAAATCCTGCCTGCCGGCAGACAAGTTTTCGCCAGCAAAAATGGTGGTCAGTTTGCCTCGGCTTTAGGTGGTCAATTTAATCGGCGCACGCACCCTGATGATGAAATGCAATTAAAGTATAGTTTTTATATGTGAAATATTTTGAAATTATTATGGCTAAAAATAATACACCCCAGAATAACGAAATCATTTTTTATGCCACCCCTGAAGGGGACATAAAAATTGAGGTTTTCTTTAATGACGAAACCTTTTGGCTTAACCAAAAGAAAATGGCAGAACTCTTCGGGGTAGACGTAAGAACAATAAATGAACACCTGCAAAACATCTACAAAACGAATGAACTGAATAAGGAGGCAACTATCCGGAAAATCCGGATAGTTCAAAAAGAAGGCAACCGGGATGTAGCCAGGGCTGTTGACTTCTTTAATCTGGATGCCATAATAGCCGTGGGCTACAGGGTAAACAGCCATCAGGCCACCCAATTCCGGATTTGGGCCACCAAAACCCTGCGGGAGTTTATTATCAAGGGTTTTGTACTTGATGATGAAAGGCTTAAACAGGGAAAACGCTTTGGGAAGGACTACTTTGACGAACTCCTGGAACGTATCCGGGAGATACGGGCAAGTGAAAGGCGCTTCTACCTCAAAATAACCGACATATACGAGCAGTGCAGCATCGACTATAACAAGGATGCAGCAATAACCCAACAATTCTTTAAAACGGTTCAGAACAAGCTGCATTGGGCCATTACCGGCAAAACTGCAGCCGAGTTGATTGCCAACCGGGCCGATGCTTCTCAACCCAATATGGGCCTATCCACCTGGAAGAACGCCCCCAAGGGGAAAATTCTGAAAACCGATATTGGTACCGCCAAAAATTACTTACAGGAAAAGGAAATCAAAGAACTGGAGCGTATCGTTACCATGTACCTCGATTTTGCTGAACTGCAGGCCGAAAGACAGATCCCGATGAAAATGGCAGATTGGGTTACCCGATTGGACGCCTTTCTTCAATTCAACGAATACCAGATTTTAAAAGATGCCGGTAAAGTGAGCCATGAAGTGGCTATGAAACTGGCTGAGAAAGAATATGAAAAATTCAGGGTCATTCAGGATAGAAATTTTGAAAGTGACTTTGACAGGGAGGTAAAAAAAATAAAGCCCAAACCGGGCAAAAAGTAATTTTTCGCGAAAAGTAGCAGTTTCAGCTGCTTTCCGCAAAAAATTACTCAGATATAAGCCTTGTGGTATTTAGACAAAAACAGGTGAAATAATTGATGCTTTGGCTAAAAATGTCTGAATAATTGTCTAAAAACACCCCATAAATGTCCGTAACGATTTGTGCTAAAGGCTGCTAAAATCCGCCTTCATAATCATGTGCATCCGCTCAAAAAAACGGATAATCTTGTTCGATACCAGCCCTTCCGGGACTACAGAGTCTAATTATTGAAAATCAGTTATTTTAACTGATTTTTTTATTTTGCCTCATGCCCGCCACCGAGTAACGGTATTTCGTGCTGTTATTGTGCTATGATCAAATAAGACGAGGAAATCGTCGACTTGCCTTATATGTCCGCAGCAAATATTTCTTTATAGCGATCTGGCAGTGACAAGAAGACTATATTGTAAGTTTCACAACAACTATACTATCCCAAAGATTGATATATACCGGATGTAAAATTGCCACTGTATCTGTATTTTCAAACAATATGAATGTTAGATCACTTTAATGTTTGTGTTGTGTACGTAGCTATTATTGCTTTTTAATAAGTATTTCAGCAATGCATCATAAAGTCTTCATTTTAAAATAAGTTGACAAATGGAAAGACGAAAATTTATAAGCGCCTTGTCACTGGCAGGGATTACAACGGCCATCGTCCCTGAAAAACTATTGGCTGCACAAAAGCTGGAGACAGCTCCAGATGCACAGGGGAATGAGCGGGAATACTGGTCCAGGCTTTTGTATAAAATAGCCAATCCGGTACTAACGAATCTTGCCAACGGAACATTGAAAAAAAATATGCCGCTGGAAAAGGCGCCAACCTTTGGATCAAGAGAAGCAAAAGTGGCTTACCTGGAAATTGTAGGCCGAACCATCGCGGGAATTGCGCCCTGGTTGGCCACGCCCGACGACGACACACCGGAGGGGTTGTTACGAAAAGACTTGCGAACAAAGATGCTACAAGGATTGACCGCTTGTTTTGCCCCCAATAGCCCCGATGCACTCACTTTTGATGTCGAATTTCAACCCATTGTTGACGCTGCTTTTTTGTGTCAAGGTCTGTTGCGAGCACCCAAAGCCCTTTGGGAGCCCTTGGATAAAATCACGAAAGAACGTATTGTAAAAGCGTTAAAATCGCTTCGCAACAGGAAGCCTTTTAATAATAACTGGTTGTTGTTTGGATCACTGACGGAAGCTTTCTTGTTAAGTGTGGGAGAAACACCCGACCAGGAAAGGTTACAAGTAGGCCCCAAGATGTTGGATGAATGGTATAAAGGTGATGGGTGGTATGGCGATGGACCTCATTTGGCATTTGATTATTACAATTCCTTTGTGATTCATCCGATGATGGTTGATACCGTGGCGATTTTGGTCGATAAAGGAATATTATCGAAAGAGACGTACGACAAAGTATTGAAACGTATGCAACGATATGCGGCTGAATTGGAAAGAATGATTTCGCCCGAGGGAACCTATCCACCCATTGGCCGTTCGATTGTTTACAGAACGGCCGCTTTCCATGCGTTGAGCCAAATAGCCTTGCTTAAAAAACTCCCAGCCGACATTAACTATGCGCAGGTACGCTGCGCGTTGACCAAGGTGAAGCAAAACATGTACGAAGCTTCGGGGACTTTCGATAATAATGATTGGTTGCAATTGGGTTTTGTTGGTCACTACCCCGATATAGCGGAAAACTATATTTCTACGGGGAGTTTATATATGGCAACACTTTCTTTTTTGCCCCTCGGGTTACCGGCAACAGACGAGTTCTGGACCGGGCCGGCGGCAGATTGGACGGCGAAACGGGCTTGGGCTGGCAAAGGGTTTACACAGGATCACAGTGTTCAATAGCAGCTAAAATCGGGTTGTGTAGTTGTTTACTTAAACCAACAACGGTTCGACAGCCAAATTGGTAAAAAAGCTATAAAGACCCCACTTATTCCTGCTCAACAACCGGCAGCAACTTCTTTTCAGCTTCACAAATTTCATACAGCCGATAACCGCCGGCCAGGTTGGCTACTTTGTTAAACCCGTTTTGCAACAAAATTCTTTGCGCGAGATAACCCCGCAACCCTTGTTGACAATACAGGAAAATGGTTTTGTTTTTGGGTAATTCGGAAAGTCGACTGCGCAGATCATCCAGCGGAATATGAATAGCACATGCCACATGACCAACCGCGTATTCCTGCGCTGAACGAACATCAACGATGATATCAAACGAGGCGGGCTCATTCAGTTTCTCCCAATCGGCAAAGAATACTTTTTGCTGAAGAATGTTTTCCGCCACAAAACCAATCATATTAACCGGATCCTTCGCGGATGAATACGGTGGGGCATAAGCTTGTTCAAATGCGGCGAGGTCGTAAATGCTGCCGCCACGGCTAATCACAGCCGACAACACATCTATGCGCTTATCGACGCCCTCTTTGCCTACGATCTGTGCGCCATAGAGTAAACCATCCTTCGGCGAAAAAGTAATCTGTATCATCATCAGCGAGGCACCAGGATAATAACCCGCATGGGAGCCCGCATGAACGATCGCGCTCTCATAGGCCATGCCGGCTGCTTCCAAATTTTTGCGCGACAAGCCGGCGGTAGCGACAGTCAGTTCAAAAATCTTTACAATCGCTGTATTGATCGAGCCCTGGTAAGTACGCTTGTTGCCAAAAACAATATTGTCTGCACAAATGCGGCCCTGTTTATTGGCAGGCCCGGCCAGGTAAGTGGGTTGAACCGATTGCGTTAGCGGATGCGGAAATTCAATGCTATCGCCCAGGGCATAGATAGAAGGATCGCTGGTTTGCAGGTATTCATTTACCAATATGCCACCGCGTTTGCCCAATGCTAATCCAGCATCGGCCGCTAGTTTTGTATCAGGCCGAACACCCACCGACGATACCACGATATCTGCCTCTATCGCACCCTTGTCTTGCAATTGCACACGCAGGTGTTTGTCATTTACTTCAAATCCACTGACCGTACTGTTCAACATCAACTGCACCCCTTTTGCACGTAAGTCTTGCTGCACAAAGGCCGCAAATGCATAATCAACCGGCGGCAATACCTGCTTTCCGGTTTCAATAATCGTCACCGCCAAACCGAGGTGATGCAGGTTTTCGGCCATTTCAAGTCCGATAAAGCCGGCACCGATCACCACGGCTTTTTTCGGTGCATGTTCGTTGATGTAGTTTTTAATTTTATCGGTATCCTGCACGTTTCGCAAGGTGAAAATACCGGCACTGTCAATGCCCGGCACCGGCAACCGAATGGGCGCGGCACCCGTAGCCAGCACAAGTTTATCGTATCTGACTTCGTAGTCGTGTTGGTTGCGCAGGTTCCTGACGCTGATGGTTTTTTTGTCGCGATGAATCGCTGTTACTTCTGATTCGGTATTTACTGCAACATTAAAACGTTGGCGAAACGCTTCGGCCGTTTGCACAAGCAGGCGATTGCGATCGGTAATCACATCGCCCACATAATAAGGCAATCCGCAATTGGCATAAGATATATGCGCCCCTTTTTCAAAAAGACTGATCTCCGCATGTTCATCCATTCTTCGTAAACGGGCAGCCGTACTGGCGCCACCTGCAACACCACCGACAATAGCAATTTTCATATACGCTCATTTGAAAGCGCAAGTTCTGCCTTTTAGAATTTTGGAGGGTGACTTATGTTACGGTTGTTGCTTAGCGCGGATCAATGCCGTCAAAGGTGTTTCCCTGGCGCAGATCGCCGGTTTCAAATCCTTTTTTGAACCAGTACACACGTTGGGCGGAAGTGCCATGCGTGAAGGCATCGGGCATCACCGTACCGGTGGCCATTTTTTGCAGTCGATCGTCACCAATGGAGTTGGCTGCATTGAGGGCTTCTTCGATATCACCGGGCTCCAGGATATTTTTCATTTGCTGTGCATGGTGGGCCCACACCCCCGCCAGAAAATCGGCTTGAAGTTCGAGGGCAACCGATAATTTATTGCCATCGGCTTCGCTCATGCGGGCGCGCATTTGTGTAACCTTGCGCGACGTGCCGTTGAGGGTTTGGATATGATGTCCTACTTCATGCGCCACTACATAGGCCATGGCAAAATCGCCGGGCGCATTTAGTTTGTTCTGCATCTCTTCATAGAAAGACAGGTCGATGTATAATTTCTGGTCGCCCGGACAGTAAAACGGTCCACTAGCAGCACTCGCCATACCACAAGCCGATTGAACAGATCCCCTGAATAAAACCAGGGTAGGTGCTGGGTATTGTTGCCCCTGTTCCGAAAAAATCTTGCCCCAAACATCTTCCGTATCGGCCAGCACAACTTTTACGAAGCTGGCGCGCTTATCATCTTCCTGTTGTTCAGCCGTCGACATTTGCGCTTGTGGCGCACCCCCACCGGTTCCTATTTCCGGCAACTGCGAGGGATCCACTTCACCACCACTAAGGAAAGTGAACAAAAGATAAAGTACCACGCCCACGATACCGCCGCCGGCAACCATGCCGCCGGTTGACATACCTCTTCTGTCTTCAACATTTTCGCTTTCCCGACGTCCTGCCCATTTCATGTTTTTCCATTTTTGGCAAACTAATGATTTTTTTAAGATTGGCGGAACGGAAGCGGTAATCCTCCAAAGACCATTATTTAGTGTGTAAATAACACTTAATCAGGCAATTAGCGACTAAAATTGGATTACTTACAGCAGTAAATCGGGTAAAAATCGCAACATGTTTTAGGGTTTTTTCCATTCGTCGACATTATCAAGTATTTCGTCGATTTTAACATTTCGTCATTTTTACACTTAAAAACACCTATTTTCAGTACAAATAACCTGCCATCATGCCAAATGAACTGCTGTTATACGGGACTGCCACCCGTATGCCTAAACGATGGTTTCAAAGAAACCTCCTTGTCATTCTCCTTTCACTAATTGGTTTTCCACTACTTGCACAAGAAACGGTTACTGGTACTGTGCAAGTGGGCGACACCGCCCTGGTTGGCGTAACCGTGACTGTTAAAGGAACGCGTGTTTCGTCGCAAACCGACACCCAGGGAAAATTCAGTATCAAGGCCCCTGCAAATGCCACACTCGTATTTTCTTCAGTGGGATACGAAACGCGCGAAGTAGCGGTCAACAACCAATCCAACCTAACAGTATCTCTTAAGAGTATCGCCCAGCAGTTCAATGAAGTGGTAGTGGTGGGATATGGTACCCAAAAGAAAGCGACCATTACGGGCGCCGTAGCCACCGTTAAAGGATCGGAATTGGAAAAAGTACCAGTGGTCAATATGTCGAATGCACTGGTTGGCCGATTGCCGGGTATTACTGCGGTCAACGCCAGTGGTGAGCCGGGCTATGATGGATCTAATATCAGGATTCGTGGTACCAATTCTTTTGGCAATACCAATGCGCTGATTGTAATTGATGGTATACCTGGTCGTTCTGGTGGTTTGGAACGCTTGAACCCCGCCGACATCGAAAGTATTTCTGTGTTGAAAGATGCCTCAGCAGCTATCTATGGTTCACGTGCGGCCAATGGTGTAATCCTGATTACTACCCGTCGCGGTAAAACCGGGAAACCACAGTTGTCGTATGACTATAACCTGGGTTATGCACAGCCAACCAGAATTCCGAAAATGGCCAACTCGACCGAGTATGGTATCCTGCGAAATGAAATCACGGTTTTTGAAAATGTGCCTGCCAATCAGTGGGACGCAGCAATCACTGCATTGAAAACAACAGGTAAATACGTGCGTACAGATAACAACAAAGAAATTTTTTCTCCGACTGGCTTCTTTCCAGACGATATGGTCAAGTACGCAGATGGTTCTGACCCCTGGGGTCACCCCAATACAGATTGGTTTGGTGCTGTCATAAAAAAATGGTCACCACAACACCGTCATAACCTGCAATTGAATGGAGGATCTGAAAATGTCAAGTACTTCGCGTCGCTTGGCTATCAGAACCAGGATGGCATTTATAAAAATTCGGCAACGGGTTACAAGCAATATGATATCCGTCTCAACCTCGATGCCAAAGTAAATAAATACATCAATGTTGCCTTGGGTATTACAGGTCGTGAAGAATTCCGCTTCTTCCCAACAGAAGGTGCTGGTTCAATTTTCCGTATGTTGATGCGGGGCAAACCCAACGAACAGGCCATCTGGCCCAATGGGCTGCCTGGTCGCGATATAGAAAATGGCCAAAACCCAGTGGTAATTACGACCAATGCAACAGGCTATGATCGCGACAAACGGGATTATATCCAAACCAACGGAAAAATTGAATTTTTGATTCCAGGTGTGGAAGGTTTAAAATTGACTGGTACAGCTGCGCTCGATAAATATTACCAGGCGCGCAAACGCTGGGCTACTCCCTGGTATCTCTATTCATGGAATGGTGTAGACTATGAAGCAGATGGAAAAACGCCGAAACTTACCAAAGAGTTGCGTTCTACCTTTACCGACCCCCGTCTGGATCAGGGTTCGAGCAATAACCTGAACATCAACCTGGCTGCCCAGTTGAATTACGACAAAACTTTTGGCGATCACACCATCAACTTCCTGGCCGGCGTTCAACGTGAAACCCTGAATGAAGAATATTTCAGTGCCTTTCGCCGCTATTTTATTTCCAGTGCGGTTGACCAACTTTTTGCCGGCGGCGACCAGGGCAGAACGATCACAGGTGGTGAGTTTAACCGCGCCCGTCTCAGTTATTTTGGACGTGTTGGTTACAACTACCAACAGAAATACATCGCCGAATTTCTTTGGCGCTATGATGGTTCCTACAACTTCCCGCCACAGGGCCGTTTCGGCTTCTTCCCCGGCATTTCAGCTGGTTGGCGCATATCCGAAGAAAATTTCTTCAAAGACAATGTGCATTTCATCGACAACCTGAAATTGCGCGGATCATGGGGCCAAATGGGTGCTGAACCGTATACCAACGGCGGCTCGCTGTTTGAATACCAGTTTCTCAGTACGTATGGCTTCTCAACTTATATTATTAACGACGCCATCACCAAGACTTTATACGAAACCAGGTTGCCAAACCCGAATTTTACCTGGGAAGTGCAAAACAGTATCAACCTGGGCCTCGATTTGGCAGCATTGAACAACAGGTTGACGTTTGAGTTTGATTATTTTATTAATAAGCGCGATAAAGTGTTGTTGACACAACAGGGTGCTATTCCGGCAAGTGCAGGTATCTCCAATATCCTGCCACCGGTGAACTATGGTAAATTAGACAACCGGGGTTGGGAATTCAAGGTTGGCTACTCCGGTGAAGTGAATAAGTTTCGCTATAATATTGGCGCAAATGCCGGCTATGCAAAAAATAAAATTGTACTGTGGACGGAAGCACCCGGTGTACCTGACTGGCAAAAAGCAACCGGCTCTACTTTTGGTAGTAATGGCCCGGCCTTCCTTACTTACCAATACGATGGTGTATTTCGCGATATAAAAGACATTGAAGCGAATACCATCGATTACAGCGGCGTTGGTGGCTCTACCCTTGTTCCGGGCGATATGAAATTGAAGGACATTAACGGCGACAAGAAAATCACCGGCGACGATATGGTTCGCCTGGATAAAAACCGCGACCCTCGTCTCACTTACGGCATAAATATGTCGGCACAATACCACAACTTCGACCTTACTGTTCTCTTCCAAGGCGCATCAGGCGGATTGTTGTTCATTGGAACGGAATCGGGTGATATTGGTAACTACCTGAAATGGAGTTTTGATCACCGGTGGACCTTCGATGCACCGAGCAGCCAATATCCACGTACAGCCAGCCGAAACAATACGTATTTTACCGGCGGTGGTGCTGCATTTAACGATTATTGGTTACGCAAAAGTGATTATTTCCGACTCAAAAATTTCGAAATCGGATATACGCTGCCTGCCCAATTGCTCAAAAAAGTAGCTATCAATAATTTCAGGGTTTACGCCAACGGTGTTAACCTGATCACCTGGGATAAGATGAAAATTTTTGACCCGGAAGCAACCTCTGGCGGTGGTCAGTATTATCCGCAATCACGCATCATCAACTTTGGTGTTAACGTAACCTTCTAAAGCAAGTTGTATGAAAACAATCATCAATAGAATATTATTAACCTTGTTTATTGCCGGTGTTTTGGCTGGTTGTAAACGTGACTTTCTGGATGTGACGCCGCTGGGCGAAATCTCCTCCCAAACCACCTGGGCCGACGGTGCCTTGTCTACCGCCTTTGTTACCAACCTGTACAATGGTTTTGGTCCAGGCGGATTTGATGAACAAATGCTGGCATCGCTTTCAGATGAAGCTGTGTTTACGCACACTGGCCGTGGTATCACGACGGTGAACGACGGTAGTTTGAGTCCAAGTACCCCGGGCTGGGTACATAGCACCTACGAATGGGGCAATATGTACAGCCGTATTCGGGGCTGTAATGTTAGTATTCAAAATTTGGGTACAGCCACGTTTGATGATGATGACCTGAAAGACCGGTTGAAAGGCGAGGCATATTTTATGCGGGCCTACTTCTACCATCAATTGGTTCGGTATTATGGCGGCGTACCGATTATTAAGAATGTATATGGTCTGAATGAAGATTACAGTATAGAAAGAAGTTCATTTTCAGATTGTGTGAACTTTATTGTCAGCGACTGCGACTCTGCTGCTCTTTTGTTGGCAGGCCGTGATATGGACAAAGGTCGTGCAAGTGAAGTTGCCGCTTTGGCACTCAAATCGAGGGTTTTGTTGTACGCGGCCAGCGATATGCACGATGGTCCCACGCTCGCAGCAAAATCTTCTGTTATGAATGGGTATGCGAAACCCGAAATCCTTGCTTATACCTCGGGCGACCGGGCTGCTCGTTGGACAGCCGCATTGAATGCCGCCAAAGCAGCAATGGATAAAAGCAAAGGCGGATATAAAATGGACCTGACGGCACAGGCTTCGCCCGAAGACGCACGGAACAATTACATGTCGATCGCCATGGGCGGTGGTAGTACAGCACCGGGCGTAGACGCGGCTGCCTCGGTGGAAATCATTTTGGGTCGTTACAACAACGCTGACCAAGACGATTGGGGTGGCCCTTATCTGGGCCTCTTTAACGGCCCCAATGGCTACCATAACTGGGCGGGTAATACACCCATTGGTCAATTGGTAGACGACTATGAAATGATGGACGGAACTTCTTTTTCATGGAGCAATACGACGCACAAAGCTGCGCCGTATAAAAACCGCGAACCCCGGTTTTACGCCAGTATTATGTTCGATGGATCTGACTGGAAACCACGGAACCTGATATCGGGCGATGCCGATCCGTACAATCAAATCCAAACCGGACAGTACGACCTGGTGGTAGGTGGCAACCAAATTACGTTTAACGGCCTTGATACCCGTAGCAGTAGTATAGAAGACTGGAATGGGTCAAGAACCGGCTACTATATGCGCAAGTTCATCGACCCCAATACGTCTATTGTCGAAAACAATACCAGACAATATATCCCCTGGCCTTTCTTTCGCTATACCGAACTTGCCTTCAACTACATAGAAGCATTGATTGAGTTGAACCGCGATACCGAGGCGCGAGACTTGCTGAATAAGATCCGCTTCAGGGCTGGTATGCCAGCATTAACGGAATCAGGCCCGGCTTTGCGTGACCGTTACCGACATGAAAGACGCATTGAAATGGCTTATGAAGAACAACGTTACCATGATGCGCGCAGGTGGATGATAGCACCAACCACTTTGGGAAGAAAGATGACCTTTATCACGGTAACCGGTAAATTCAAACCAGGACAAACCCTGGCGGGTAAATACAAACACGATGAAACAATTTACAACTATACATATACACCGGTTATCAATGATACACATGAAAACCGGGTATGGTTGGATAAAATGTATTTCAGACCCATTGTTCGTGATGAAATGAATAAGAACCTGAAACTGGTGCAAAACCCAGGATACGAATAATTTTTTCTGGTCAGTTTTTTGGTTGATATTACTATGCCAGTACTCGTTACTGGCATAGTTCATTTTAAAACGCTTCCATTTGCAACGATTTCTTGTTTTAATTGCCCTGGTACTGCTGCTTAACGCCTGCAAAAACGCCGACAAAGACAGTTCGCCTGCTACCAAAACTTTGTTTACCCTGCTGCCGGCCGACAGTACGAATATTCTTTTCAGCAATCCGCTTACGGAAGCCAAGAATACCAATATTCTTATGTATGAATATTTCTACAATGGGGCAGGTGTAGCTGTGGGTGACCTAAATGGCGATCAACTCGATGATATTTATTTCACCGGTAATATGTCTGATAACAAACTGTATTTGAACCGAGGCCAGTTTAAATTTGAAGACATTACCGAAAAATCTGGCGCCGTAAACCGTCGCATTCCCTGGCGCACCGGCGTTACCATGGCCGATGTAAATGGCGATGGCCGCCAGGATATTTTTGTCAGTTACTCCGGCCGCGTTCAGGGTAAAAACCGGGTGCCACAACTCTTTGTCAACGATGGCAATGATGCGGCTGGCATCCCGCATTTCAGCGATCAGGCCACAGCGTATGGTCTAGCAGATACCTGCTTTAACACCCAGGTTTATTTCTTTGACTATGACCGTGACGGAGACCTGGATGCCTTTTTTCTCAACCACAATCCCGATAACCTACCCGTACTGGATGAAAACACCACCAAAGCATTGCTCACCCAAAACAGCCCAACCATTGGTGTTAGGTTGCTGCAAAACAATAACCAGCAATTCACCGATATAACACAAAAAGCAGGATTCAGTTCTTCAGTGCTCACCTATGGACTCGGTGCAGGAATCGCCGACATAAACAGTGATGGCTGGCCCGACATTTATATTTCGAACGATTACAATGTGCCTGACTATCTATATATCAATAACCGCAATGGAACATTTACGGATCGTCTGCAGTCAATGATGGGTCATACCACCAAGTCTTCGATGGGTAACAATGTGGCTGATATAAACAACGATGGCTGGCAAGATATATTCGTGCTTGATATGCTGCCGGAAAGCAATCATCGCCAGAAAATTCTTTTCGCACCCGATAATTATGAAAAATTTGAAATCAGCCTGCGCTCTGGATTTTATTACCAGTACATGCGCAATATGCTGCAACTGAACAACGGCGATGGCAGTTTCAGTGAGATAGGGCAACTGGCCGGCATTTCCAATACCGACTGGAGTTGGGCGCCGTTGTTCGCCGACTATGACAACGACGGTTGGAAAGACTTGTTTGTTACCAACGGCTATACCCGTGACTTTACCAACTTGGATTTCCTGAAATACATGAACGACTATATCCAAACCGTTGGCCGCTTAAAAAGGGAAAACGTATTGGAATTACTAACACATATGCCCGCTTCAGACGTTGTCAACTACGCATTTAAAAACGAAGGTGATCTTCATTTTTCCAATGTTAGCAAATCGTGGGGCATCAACCAACCGTCAAATAGCAATGGAGCCGCCTACGCCGACCTTGATAACGATGGCGACCTCGACCTTGTTATCAGTAACATCAACAAGCCGGCCTTTATCTATCGCAACGAAGCACGCCAGCAGTCATCGCATCATTATATAAAACTGCAACTGAAGGGAAGCGACAAAAATACGGCCGGCATTGGTGCCAGGATCCAGTTGTTCAGCAATGGCCAGCAGCAGGTACTGGAACAAATGCCCACCCGCGGATTTCAATCGACCGTGTCGAATATTTTGCATTTTGGCCTGGGAACGGTGTCGACCATCGATTCGCTTCGTATTACCTGGCAACGTGGTAAATCGCAATTGCTCCTGCAACCAAAGGCCGACCAATTGCTCGTTTTAGACGAAAAGGATGCCAGTCCGTATGCACCTATCAAACCAATTGTACAGCCACTGCTCACCGAAACAAAAGGAGTTATCGACTATGCATCACCGATAGTAACTGTTAATGATTTCAAACGACAGCCCTTACTATTGAATCCGTTGTCAACCGGCGGCCCATGTTTTGCACAAGCCGACATAAATGGCGATGGCCTGATTGATATATATGCTGGGGGAGGAAGCGGCGAGCCGGGAAAAATATTTATCAGGCAGAAAGAAGGCGGGTATAAGCCATTGGCAAACCCGGCATTTGCAGCCGACCGAAACAGCGAAGACGCAGCAGCGGTTTTTCTTGATGCCAACAAAGACGGATTTGCTGATCTCTATGTAGCAAGCGGAGGGTACCATCATTATGTTCCCGACGATAGTCTTCTATTAGATCGCTTGTACATGAACGATGGCAAAGGTCATTTCCGGAAGGCAACAAATGCCTTGCCGGCAATGACGGCCAGCAAAGGGGCCGTTGCTTCAGCAGATGTAAATGGCGACGGAGCGCCCGATATCTTTGTCGGTGGCCGGGTGATTCCAGGTAGATACCCGGAAACGCCCCAAAGCTATTTGTTGATCAACGACGGCAAGGGACATTTCACCGACCAAACAACGCAACTGGCACCTGCCCTGCAACAGATCGGTATGGTAACAGATGCCGTGTGGATCGACCTGAATAAAGACAATAAACCGGAACTGGTTGTAACCGGCGAATGGATGCCCATTAAAGTATTTGGTATTGATGCCGGCAAATTAAAAGACGTTTCGGGAAATTATTTTGACAAAGAACGCAGTGGCTGGTGGAATAAACTAGGTTTTGCAGACTTAAACAACGACGGCCGCCCCGACCTGGTAGCAGGTAATATGGGCTTGAACACGCAGTGCACTGCTTCCACATCAAAACCCGCAGAACTGTATTACAAAGATTTTGATGAAAACGGTTCTGTTGACCCGATATTCTGTTTGTATATTGGAGATAGCAGCTTTCCTTATGTGACTCGCGACGAACTGCTCGACCAGATCAGCGCAACCCGCAATCGGTTCACCGACTATAAGTCTTATGCCGATGTTACCCTGGAAAAAATATTTACCGCCGAAGAATTGAAAGGCGCAAAAAAACTGAGTGCTACCGATTTTAAAACGACTTGTTTCATCATGAACGCCAACGGCAAGTTTGAGCCAAGCCCCTTGCCAGTACAAGCACAGTATGCGCCGGTTTTTGCGATCAATTCGCTGGATGTTGATAAAGATGGCTTTCCTGACCTGGTTTTGGGCGGCAATATCAACCAGGCCCGCCTTCGCTTTGGTAAATACGATGCCAGTTTCGGCACTTTGCTCAAAGGCAATGGCAAGGGCGGGTTTACCTATGTGCCACAATACAAAAGCGGACTCAGTATTACCGGTGATATCCGATCGATTGTTCAATTGGATTCAAGCACGTTGTTATTCGGTATCAATCAACAAGCAGCCCGCAGTTTTAAAATCGCGACAAGATGAGAAAGCTAGTCGTATTTATTGCCTTGGTAGGGATGGCCGGCTGCAAATCTGCCAAACAACCTGAACCGGACATCCATGACCTTAGTCAGTTGATCACCCGGCATTCGGAGATCATGATTCATGATATCACCAATCCGCCGCTGGCGGCGCGCTTTTTCGCATATGCATGCCTGTCAGGTTATTCCATTGCTGCACAACACGATACTTCGCTGCCAGCTATGCACGGCAAGTTGCGCGATTTTCCGGCTATACAAAAGCCTGATTCCATCGAGAAAGCCAATTGGAAACTGGCTGCATTACTGGCCATAGCAGAAACTGCCAAAAAGATGCAACCATCGGGCAATCTCTTACAAGAATGGGAGGATAACTATATCGATTCTCTAACTGCAGCAGGTTATGCGGAAGACATGATCAATGCATCGCTTCGCTATGCGACATTTACAGCCAAACAGGTACTCGCTTACGCCAAGGCCGATGGCTATAACAAGATCAGCAATTTTCCCCGCTATTCATCTTCCAATACCGATAGCAGTTGGTTTCCCACGCCACCGGGTTATATCGCTGCCGTAGAGCCTTATTTCAATAGCATCCGGCCTTTTACACTCGATTCAGCGAGGCAGTTTCGTCCGCAGCAACTCGAAGCCTTTAAGCCCCAGCACGGTTCGGCTTTTTACGCCATGATGATGGAAGTGTATGCCGATAGTGCCGATGAGGAGCACAAAGCCATCGCCGGATTTTGGGATTGCAATCCCTTCGCAGTACAGGATAAAGGCCATCTGCAGTACAGTATCAAAAAGATTTCACCCGGCGCCCATTGGATGGGTATTACCGGCATCGCCTGTGAGAAAGCGGGTAAATCGTTCGCGCAATCACTACAGGCCTATACCACCGTGGCAATTGGTCTTACCGACGCGTTTATCTGCTGCTGGGATGAAAAATACCGTACCAATCGCATAAGGCCTGAAACGGCCATCAGGCGATACATCGATCCAAATTGGATGCCCTTGTTGCAAACGCCGCCATTCCCCGAATACTTAAGTGGTCATTCAGTTGTTTCTGCCGCTTCGGCAGCTATCCTCACCCATTATTTTGGCGATAATTTTGCTTACACCGACAGCGTTGAGGTCAAATACGACCTGCCCCCCCGGCATTTCAAGTCGTTTAAAGCGGCATCCCGGGAGGCGGGCATTTCGCGCCTGTATGGCGGTATTCATTTTATGGATGCCATCAACAATGGCCTGACCCAGGGCGATTTGGTGGGCGAATGGGTGCTGCAGAAAACCAAGTGAGTCCATCCGTCGCAAAAAAAGGCGAAACCGTCTCTGAATTTTTCAGCGGGCATGGATGGCGCTCAAAAACGGACTAGCTTGCCAACATGAAATTTTCACTGGTCTCAAATCGCTGGTTTCGCATCCTGCTACACATCGCTGTGTGGGTAGTGTTGTTTACCCTGCCATTTTTGATGCGGCCTCAGCGTGAAATGCCTCCCGCTCGTGAAATCGTTAGCTATATGCTGGGTAATGCAACCTTTATTGCATTTTTCTACCTCAATGCCTACCTGCTGGTGCCAGCCTTGCTATCGAAAAGACATTACTGGCGCTATGTATTGGCGGTGATTGGTGGTTATGCAACAGTTGTTTTGTTGCAATCGATTCTCTCTCTCTATTTCCATCGACCTGATCAAAAAAGTTTCTGGCCGCATGTGCTTTTCCTGTTCTTTCTTTTTCTTTTCTTCCTGGCCAGCAGCATGGCTTTCCGCCTGATTGGCGACCAAATCATAGCCGATCAACGGGCCAAAGACACCGAGAATGAACACCTGAAAACAGAATTATCTTTTCTGCGTTCACAGGCGAGTCCGCATTTTATGTTCAATGTGCTGAACAATATGGTGGCCCTTGCGCGTAAAAATTCAGATTTGCTTGAACCTTCGCTCATTAAGTTATCATCGTTGATTCGATACACGGTGTATGAGGCCAATGAAGAAAAAGTTGATCTCGACAAAGAGATTGAATACCTGAAAAGTTATATCGACCTGCAACAACAGCGCTTCGGCAAAAACGTAGATTTTACGGTCGACCTCGACCAGGTTGATGACCATTACCAGATCGAACCCATGTTGCTGATCTCCTTTGTTGAAAATGCCATTAAGCATGGTACTGGTTTTATGGCGAACCCGTCTATTGATATCAAACTGAAAGCAGAAAAAGGCAGGCTCGATTTCCTGGTAAAAAACCGCTATAACCCCGATAGCCTCGAGGTCAAAGACAGGACTTCGGGAATTGGTCTCTCCAATGTAAAGCGTCGCTTAGACCTGCTCTACCAGCAACAACACCAGCTCAATATTGTGCGTAGCGACGGCTGGTTCACCGTATCTTTGCAGCTAACGCTGCATTAATATGATTCGCTGTATTGCGATTGACGATGAACCGCTCGCGCTGGAGTTGCTGGAAGACAATATCAGCAAAATCCCTTTCCTGCAATTGGTTGCCAGTTGCGGCAGCGCTTTCGAAGCCATGAAAGTACTGGAAACCGAAAAAATCGACCTTGTTTTTCTGGATATACAAATGCCGGGCCTTACCGGCTTGCAGTTTCTGCAAAGCTTACAGCAAAAACCAATGGCGATCCTGATCACCGCTTATGAAAAATATGCACTGCAGGGCTTTGTGCTGGATGTGGTTGATTACCTCGTAAAACCGGTGGCGCTCGACCGATTTGTAAAAGCCTGCAACAAAGCGCGTGAACTATTTGACTTGCGGCGACAGGCGGGAAAACCCGATGCACCTGTTCCTGAATATATTTTCGTGCATGCTGATTACAGCCAGGTAAAACTTGTTTTCAGTGATATTGCCTGGATAGAGTCGATGAAAGACTATTTAAAATTGCACCTGCAATCGACCAGTAAACCGCTGATACTTCGCATGTCGATGAAAGACATGGAAGAGCAACTGCCCGCAACGCAATTTGTACGGATACACCGGTCGTATATTGTTTCTAAAAAGCACATAACGGCCATCCGTAAGAGTACCGTGTTCCTGGGCGACACCGAGTTGCCGGTCAGCGCAAATTATCCTGATGCCCTGGGCGAGATCACTGGTCAGTAAATCCGTCGCAGAATTTTCCGAAACCATCTCATTTGAACCCTACAGGAATATACCCTGAACTAGCTTTGGGTCTGAAAAATGATCCTTATGCAAAAGTTGTATACACTAATCATCGCACTACTGGTAACCCTGGTGGGTTTTGCCCAACAACCTGCCGGTTCGCCCGCTGGCAGACCGCCGGGCGGTTTTCCTGGTGGTGGTGCTGGTATGCCCATCGGCCACGTATTTGGTAAAGTAACCGATGCAAATGGCAAAGCGCTGGAAGATGCTTCTGTTATTTTGCTGCAGGCAAAGTTTGACACTGTTGCCAAAAAGCCCAAAGACGTTTTGTTCAAAGCCATGACTACCCGCGCCAATGGTGAGTTTAATTTTGAGTCTGTTCCCGCTCCGGGAAAATTCACGCTCAAAATATCAATGGTCGGATTTGCGCCAATGGAACAAGCAATTGTTTTGGCCCCACAATCGGCCGAAAAAGATTTCGGCAACCTCAAAATGAAACCCGATGCTACGCAATTGCAAGATGTTACGGTGGTGGCTTCCAAGCCAGGTATGACGCTCGACATCGACAAGAAAACATTTAGTGTTGACAAGAATATAGTAAGTGCCGGCGGTACCGGCCTGGATGTGCTTCGCAACGTGCCTTCTGTACAAGTTGATATCGACGGAAACATAAAAATGCGCAACGCAACACCGCAATTGTATATTGATGGTCGTCCCACTACTTTAACGATGGACCAGATTCCAGCCGATGCGATCGAAACCGTAGAAGTGATCACCAATCCGTCCGCCAAATACGATGCATCAGGTGGTAATGCCGGTATCTTGAATATTGTGTTGAAGAAAAACAAAAAGACGGGCTATAACGGCAACCTCAACGCAGCAATGGATCGCTTTGGGGGTTGGAACCTGGGTGGAAACCTCAACCTGCGCCAGGAAAAATTCAATGTATCTGCTGCATTGATGAGTAATAACATGCGCAACCGGGGTGTTGCCAGCACCGAACGGCACAATACCGGTGGTGAAGTACCGGTTGATATTTTCCAGAACAGCAACAACCGCAACAAAGGTGGCTTTCTGTTTGGACGTTTGGGTGTCGATTATTTTGTTAGCAACCGCACCACTATTTCAGCAAGCGCTACCCGTGTGCGCGGTGAATTCAGGCCTTCAGATCATCTCGCTTTTACCACCGATAGCCTGTATCCTTCTGGCACTATCTCCTCGATGTCGGAGCGTTTGTCGAACTCGCAACGGGTATTCAATGGGTTGGGTTTGCAAGCAGGTGTGAAACACAATTTCAAAAAGGCAGGTGAAGAGTTTACGTTCGACATCAACAGCTTTGGTGGAAAACACGAAGGGGATGCTTTGTATACCACCAACTACTTCACCAAAGCAGGTGACGTGGGTTCTACGCAAGAGCAAAGAAATATCAGTGATGGCCGCAACCGTTTCACCACTTTTCAAACAGACTATGTAAACCCGATTAATAAGAAATTGAAAATCGAAACCGGTCTTCGCGTGCAAATAGCTACTATCAAGAGCAACAACAATAACACCATTAAATATGCAGGCAGTGATTCGTTTGTGCCGCTGCCAGGCGCCACCGCAAATTATAAAAACAGCAATGATGTTTTCGCTGCCTATATTTCGGCATCAGGAAAGTTGACGGAGACCTTCAGCTATAATATCGGCCTGCGTGGCGAGAGCTCCAAATACAGCGGCACTTTGTTAAACACCGGCGAAAAGTTTTCGAACGATTATCCGATCAGTCTCTTCCCCTCCTTGTTTCTCAGCAAGAAACTGAAGAACGACCAGGAACTGCAACTCAGCATTACCCGTCGTATCAATCGCCCGAATTTCTTCCAGTTGATTCCTTATACCGACTATACCGACAGCCTGAATATTACCCGCGGTAACCCCAACCTGGTTCCGGAGTTTACTACCTCGGCGGAAGTTAGCTATAGCAAACGTTTCGCGGGTAACAACACACTGTTGCTGTCTGCTTACTTCAAACATACCGATAACCTGATTACCCGCTATGTGGATACGGCTGAGAATCAAATTTCTGGTAAGCAAGACTATATCACCACCTATGTAAATGCGAACGCAAGTATTTCATACGGTTTGGAGATTACGTCGATCAATACACTTACCAAATGGTGGGATATGACAACCAACGTGAACCTGTATAATTCGCGGATCAATACCGATAACCTGAAAACAGCCTCACAAGATCCCATGTGGAGTATGTTTGCAAAATGGAATAACAATTTCAAATTGCCGGCTAAATTCACCGCGCAGCTTTCGGTCGATTTTCAATCAAAGACAAACCTGCCAATTACGTCAAACCAGCAGTTTGGTCCGCCGATGCAACAGGCCCAAAGTTCTTCGCAGGGTTATATCCGTAGCTTCTACGGCGTAGACCTGGCTTTGAAAAGAACTTTCCTGAAAGACAATGCGTTGACTGCTACGCTGAGCGTGAATGATATTTTCCGCAGCCGTAAATCAGATCAGTATTCTGAAGGTATTGGCTTTTACCAAAACTACTACCGGTTGAACAACCCGCAAATGGTTCGATTGGGCATCAGCTATCGCTTCGGTAAAATTGATATGAACCTGTTCAAACGCCAGAACAATAAATCTGGTGGCACCGAAGGCATGCAGATGATGCAATAACAAAGTCAATATAAACAAGACCGGTATTCAATGCAGTAGTGCAAAGGGTACCGGTCTTTTTTTTCGTAACCTGATTTATTGGTACACTGCTGGGTTTAACACCTGGGGCATTCTTTCGCCAGCGAGTGCGGCCAGCAAATTCTCCGCTGCCATAACGGCCATTTTATCGCGCGTTTCCCGGGTGGCTGATCCGATATGTGGAAGTATGCAAACACGGGGCATGGTCAACAAGGGATTTGTTGGCGACATAGGCTCGGGGTTGGTTACATCCAATCCGCAACCCCAGAGCTGTTCGCGGTTGAGCGCATCGAGCAGCGCCTGCTCGTCGTGAATTTTTCCACGGGCAGTATTGATAAAAATGGCGCCCTTTTTCATTTGATTAAAAGCCGCGGCGTTGAACATGTTTTCGGTAGAAGGGTTCAGGTCGGTATGCACCGAAACCACATCGCTGTTACGCAATAAATTGCTAAAGGAAAGATAGCGGGCATCCAGCTCAGCGGCATAGGGGCTGGCGCTGCGATTGTGGTAAACAATTTTCATGTCATATATGGCCTTGCATTTGCGTGCGAGATCAGCACCTATTTTGCCGAGGCCTACAATCCCCAAGGTTTTGCCATAAAGTTCCTGGCCCAGGTGGGCGGTTGGTTCAAAAAAGCCCCAGTTGCCCGTGAGTATGCGTTGGTAGTTGTGAAATGCATCTCTTGAAACAGCCAGCAATAACAGAAAGGCAGTATCTGCGGTGGCCGCGCTCAACACGCCGGGGGTATTGCTTACGGGTATTTTCCAACGAGTAGCGGCGGATAGATCGACCTGGTCGTAGCCTGCACTCATCAGCGCTACTCCTCGAAGTTGCGAACAGCGGCGAAAAAAAGTTTCATTCAAACCGCTGTGCCCCACACTCAGAAATCCATCCTGCGATGCGCAATAATGGAGCAACTCTTCTTGCGTTAAAGGTCTCTTTTCCGCGTGTTCGGTAATTTGATGCCCGGCATCGAGCAATAATTGCCGACCTGCTGCTGGAATGATCCTGGAAATGAAAATCTTCATAGTCGCTAATTTAACCACCAATACACACGATTCGCTGTTGCGGCCCTAAATAATTGTGCCGCGGCCTGTGCTGCTGTATAATAAAGTAGCAATCAATGGAGCATCGTCATTTGTGTGCAGAAGCCTGCCCTACCTCAATATATTTTTGCCGGGCTGCAACCTTCGCGTTTTTCCTTTCCAGGTAAAACTGCCCGTGGTATTTGGCGGCAAAATGACATAACCGCTTAGCGCACCTTTTTCATCAATCTCGTATTTCACTTCGATCATGCCTTTGGGATGGGGCATACTGCCCGATAGTTTTTTAATTTTACCGGGTTGTGGTGCTATGCGCACTTCTTTAAACCCTGGTTTTGCCGCATCGATGCCCAGTACCACGCGAAAAAATTCAATATTCGGACTGGCACCCCAGGCATGACAATCGGATCGGGAGCCATCCACATCGCTCATTTCCGCCCAGGTGGTCAATCCCAGTTCCAGGTCTTTTTTCCAGATGCCAAGTTGATCGAGGTATTCGTTGCCGCGGCCAGCTTTGTTCAGGGCCTGGTTCACATAATAAAGAAAATAAATGGTCGCCTGTGCGAGACTGCTGTCTTTGTCCAGTCGCTTACCGAGGTCAATATCTTCCTGTCGGCTATTGATGCCCGTTAGTATCGACAGGGTATTGGTGTGTTGTGAATAGTATTTGTGTTCAATATCATCAGCATACCATTTTTTGCCGGCATCCCAATAGTTCTTACGCAGTGCTGCCTTGAGTCGCGCCGCTTCCTGTTTGTAACCCGAAGCCAAGGCAGGGACGCCGAGGCTGTCTTCGAGCGATGCAGCCAATTGGTAAGCATACAACAAGGTAAAGTCGATGGTAGCCGAGCAATGGTCGCTGCCGAGCGGTGCCACCCCACCACTCCATCCCGGCGCCGAAGTCCAATCGGTAAACATCCAATACGGTGCATTTTGTACACGGCCATCGGGCAGTTGATAGTTTTTATAAAATGACAATACCTGCCTGATGCCCGGCAATAAAGACTTGACAAAAGCAGGGTCGTCGCGATACAGCCAATAGTCGTGAATCGCACCAATCCACCAAAGCGAGAAACTGGGTATTTGCTGGTCTAATCCCGTTGGGTACCGACTAAGGGTAATACCTTCGGCCATTCTACTCCAATCAAGTTGACGCAAACAATTTCTGACCAAGCGGTCATCGGTTGTATTGTACAGTGAAATCATGGCCTGGATGCGCGCATCGCCCATGTACTGCAATTGCTCATAATAGGGGCAGTCCATATAGGTTTCGACGGCACAGGACCTTGCGGTTCGCCAGCCGATTTCCATCATTTTCTGGTGTAGCGTATCGCCGGTTTCAACATGCGCCTGGAGCGTAAATGGATAGCCGGTGAATTTGTTGTAAAAAGAGTCAATCTGAAGTGCTTCCTCCTGCGTTTCGATATTGAGCAGCACGTAGCGGAAAGTGCGGTACGACAAAGACTCGAATCGTTCTGCTTTTCCGCCGCCCGCAATCAACTCATCTTTTACACCCACAAATCTTTTTCCTTCTACCTCGTTTCGATTCCCTTTGCGTGTTTGCGCGCGCCAGTTATTGTCGGGACCATCTTTGGTGTACAGCGATTCAGCATAAGACAAAGAGATGACAGCATTTTTTCCGCCTGTCCATTGTACAACGGGATAGGCATTGGTGTAAAAGCCCTGATCAACCAGTATTTTTGTTTTTGTATGTGCTGCAATGATCGTAGGCGATTGCTGGCTAATCAGGTTGCTGCTGTTTACGCCGGCACCTGATTGTCTAACGGTGCCGTATAGCTGCTTTTTGATTTCCACGGCCGGTATGGGTGAAGGGTATAACATCCAGGTATCAGACCAGTCGAAAACACCTTTGGGCACCGCATTACTCACCGTTTGCGCCGGCTTCCAGCCACTGTCATCGTAACTGGTTTGCTCCCAACCCGGCGGCATATCCCGATAGTTGATTTTTTCTCCCGGCCCGGCTACATAATACGAGTAAACAAGTTCGGGCGCCAAAGCGCTGTAAGCCGTATTAACCAGGGTTTTCCAATTGCTGCCTGTGTTAACACGTGCATCTGCCGCTTCGCCGGCCTGCAATACGAAACCGGTCATCCGGCTCATTTGCGCCACCGGTTTTTGGTCGCCGAAATTCCAAACCAGGGCAGCAATACTATTATCGCCCGCTGTTAAAAATGGCGCAAGATCAACTGTTTCATAATACCAATGCCGGGGATCGCTTCGTCCGGGGCCCAACGAAACAAACTGACCGTTCACATATAATTTATAGCGATTGTCGGCCGATACATGCACCATAAACTTCGACGGCTTTTCCGCCAGGTTAATTTTTGTGCGCGCATGGAAAACCAGGTAGCCCTGCAGGTTGATACCAGGCGGCGTTATCCATTTGGCTTTCCAGATACTGTGTTGCAAGTCGACGTCTTTCGGTTGTGCGCCTGCTTTATATAGAAAGATCAGGCCAATGATGGCAGCTAACAGGTGTTTCATAACACCCTGAATATACGCTCATTTGAGCAGTGAATTGGTCTGTACTGTGTAGCTTGACCCTGGTTCGCTTTAGTAGCCCGGATGAAAATACCGGTCAAAAAACAACAACTGGTACCAAATTGCATTGCCCCAGTACTTCCACTCATGCATACCAGGCCGCGAGATATAATCGTGCGGAATATTTCGGTACAACAATTGGCGATGCAGCTCTTCATTGACCCCATAGAAAAAATCACTGGTGCCACAGTCAATGATCAAGGCCAGCGCACCGGGTGTAAGTAGGTATAACTGGTTAATCACGGTCGATTTCTCCCATCGTTCGGGTTGCTCGGCGTATGCTCCCAGCCTTTTAGCCATATCCCAATTCAGTGGGAAAGGTCTGATGTCGACCCCGCCGCTCATGCTGCCGGCAGCACCAAACAACTGCTGGTGACGAATGGCCAGGTACAAAGCACCATGCCCACCCATGCTCAGGCCGGTAATAGCGCGACCTTTTCTGTCTGCAATGGTCTTAAACTTTTTATCGATAAAGGGAATGAGTTCTTCTGTAATATAGGTTTCGTATTGATTGGCCGGGTCAATGGGGCTGTCCCAGTACCAACTGCTAAAACCGCCATCGGGGCAAACGATCAGCATGCCGTATAGATCGGCGCCTTTGCCCAAGTCTTTTACCTTGCTTATCCAACCTGCATAGTTGTCGCTATAGCCATGCAACAGGTACAATACCGGCATGGCAGCCCCAGTTGGATTCTCCGGACGAATGACCACGGCTTTAATGGTTTTTTTCATCTTGTTGCTATAGGTATCGAGGGTGTCTACAATGGCAGCCTTGCTTTGCAACGAAACAACCAATAACAACAACAAAAGACGATAAGCCATATTTTACAATTGATTGATAAACTGACTGATTTGTGCTGGCGAATATACCTGCTGTAAACTTAGTTCTTTAATGGCCTGTTCGGGCATGAACGGAACTTCGGCCGTAGCAGGCGATTGCGCAATACAGATTGCGCCCTTGGCTTTTGCCCGGCGCATCCCTTCGGTGCCATCGTTGTTGGCGCCTGATAATAAAATGCAGGCGAGCCCTTGGCAATACACATCGGCGGCCGAAGAAAAACTTACATCGATGCTCGGGCGACTATAATTCACTTTTTCAGAAGCATCCAAGGAGAAACTGCCATCCGCTTCAAAGAGCAGGTGATAGTCGGCTGGTGCCACATATAAATGACCCGCCAGGGGGATTTCTTTTTCATCGGCCTCTTTAACCGGTATCGGTGAACGCGCACCCAATAGGTCGATAAGTAAGGCTTGGTTCTCGGCTTTGCGATGCAATATGATGACGATGGGTGCAGCCGGCAACGCATGCAGTTGCGACAATATTTTTAATAGTGCATCCAATGCCCCCGCAGAGCCGGCAATCAACAACAGGTTTACGCGATTTTCTTCCATATTTTTTCGCGAATGCTTAGTGGTGTAAATGAATTTTCAACCCCGCTGAAACGAAGACTTTCTTTGGCGCCCAGCGCCAGGTAACCCAAAGGCTCAAGACTGTCGGTGAATAGTGACAACACCCTGCTTTGCAGTTCTTTGTCGAAATAGATCAATACGTTTCTACAAATAATCAATTGGAAGGCATTAAAGCTGCTATCTGAAACCAGGTTATGGGTGGATACAACCATACGTTGTTGCAGTCGCTCATCAAACTTGGCGAACCCATAACGCGCAGTGTAATAGTTTGAAAAACCTTGATTGCCGCCGGCCTGCGAGTAGTTTTCTGCATATTGGCGGAAATGATCGAGGGGATAAATGCCTTTTTGCAAGGTCTCCAACGCGCCGGGATTTAGGTCGGTCGCGTATAGCAGGGACTTCGACAACAATCCAGCTTCATCCAGCAAAATGGCCATTGAATACACTTCTTCGCCGGTAGAGCAGCCGGCATGCCAGATACGGATAAAGGGTTTGGTACGCAATACGGGGAATACTTCATTAACGAGTGCTTTGTAAAAAAGCGGATCACGAAACATTTCGGTTGCATTCACCGTTATCTCCTCTACAAATTCGTTGAAGAGACTGTCGGCGTTTAGCAGGGCATATCGCAATTCAGCAAAGCTGGGGAATTTTTTGATGATGAAAAATCGTGCTATGCGCCGCTTCAACGAGGCCATGGTATAGCCGGTAAAATCATAGCCATACCGGTCAACAATATCTGTCAGTAACAGACCAATTTCTTCATCAGCGAAATTCGTTTCCATCGTCATCAGAACTGGTTAACAATGGGGTCAACTATTTTCGTATAACCATACCCGTAAGAGACTCAGCAACTGGTCGATATCCACGGGCTTGGTGATATAATCAGATGCGCCTGCGGCTATACATTTCTCCCGGTCGCCCGTCATCGCTTTGGCAGTAACTGCAATAATGGGCAAACGCCTGAACCGCTGGTTCTCCCTGATTTGCCGGATGCTTTCATAGCCATCCATTTCTGGCATCATCATATCCATCAACACCACATCAACCATTTGCTCGTTAATCGTTTGTACAGCTTCTTTACCATCAATGGCCGCAAGCACTTTCATGCCGAGGCTTTCGAGCGTTTTCGTCAGCGAAAAAATATTTCGCACGTCGTCGTCGGCAACCAACGCCGTTTTGCCTGCCAGCACATCTTTGAGCGCGCCTAGTCGACGTGTCGGTATCGGATCGGTTTCTTTGCGTTGCGTCGTCACCAGGTGTAAAAACAACGATACTTCATCCAAGATGCGGTGATAGGAGTGGGCTGTTTTCACGACAATGGAATCGGCGTATTGTTTGATACGCATCTCTTCGGTCTTCGACAAGCTGCGCCCGGTAAAGATAATGATGGGTATGTTTTCGAGGCGGGGGCTGGCTTTCACTTTCTCAAGGCTATCATAGGCGTATTGACCTGGTATCCCCATGTCCAGGATCACACAATTGACGGCTTCTGCATGCAAAGCGTGTATGCCCGATGGCAGGTCGTTCTTTATTTCTGTATTGATGTCGAATGTTTCGAGGTAATAGGCAAGCGCCTTTGCATGCTTGCTGTTTTCTTCAACGATCAATACCTTCTGCGGTTTGTTTTCAACGATGTATTCAATCTTGCGGAACACTTCATTCAGTTGATCCATGGCCAGTGGCTTATTGAGAAAATCAACCGCACCATGTAACAAGCTTTTGTTTTTGGCTTCGTGGCTCGACATGATATGCACCGGTATATGTCGGGTGCGGGGGTTTGATTTCAATTCTTCCATCACCTGCCAGCCGTTCTTCACCGGTAGTTCAATATCCAGCAAAACGCCGGTTGGTTGATACCGGTTCACCAAATCAACCGCTTCATCGCCACGAACAGTTACAATGGCTTTATAGCCTCGCTGCCGAATCAAGGTTACCAGCGCTTTTGCGAAACCAATATCATCTTCAACAATAACAATTGATTTATCACCTGCCGACATTGACAAACGATCGTCGGGAATATTTTCCGGGATGATTACAGGGATCGAAGTCGAAGACGGACTGTTGACCAGGGTAGCCAAACTTGTTTCTCTTACCTGTCTTGCCTCGGTTTCTGCTGCAGGCCACTGGTCTGCAGACTTTTGATCCATCGGCAATACGACGGAGAACTGACTTCCCTTGCCCGGCTCGCTTTTTAGTGTTATCTGACCGCCGAGCAGTTTTACCAATTCTCTTGTAATCGACAATCCCAATCCTGTGCCACCATATTTTCTTCGCGTAGAGCCATCGGCCTGTTGAAATGCTTCGAACACCATTTGTTGTTTGTCGGCCGGAATGCCAATGCCGGTATCTGTTACTGTAAAACGCAAGAACCCTTTCTGTGGCGCCGACACTTCCAGGGTTACGGCTCCTTGTTCTGTAAACTTCAATGCATTGGACAAAAGATTTCTAAGTACCTGGTCAAGTCGCAAACGGTCGGTATGCAGGTGCGTCGGAATGTCTTTGTCGGTTTTCAACGCAAATGTTAAGCCTTTGTCGGCCGCCAAATGTTGAAACATGCGTTGGTTTTCCTGTAGCAGTTCAGCAATATTCACATCGCTGAATTCAAGCGTCATTTTGCCGGCTTCAATTTTCGACAGGTCGAGTATATCATTGATGAGTAGTAAGAGCCCTTGTCCGCTACCCTGGATTACCTGTGCATATTCAACCTGGTCGCTGTTAAGACGGTTCTCGTTGTTTTCTGCCAACAAGCGGGAGAGTAATAGAATGGAGTTCAGGGGCGTGCGCAATTCGTGCGACATGTTTGCCAGGAACTCCGATTTATAGCGGGAAATTAATGTCAACTCTTCTGCCTTCTGTTGTATCTCAAGATTTCTTTCGTTGATCAACAAGTTTTTCTCTTCCAATGCAGCACTTCTTTCTTCCAGTTCCTGGTTGGCCTGCATCAGCTCTTCCTGTTGTACTCTTAGTTCTTCTTCTGAAGCTTGTAGCCTTTCTGTTTTTATTTCCAATTCTGCATTGATGGCTTCCAGCGCCGACTGCTGCATTTTCAGTTCTTCTGCCTGTGATTGTGTTTCTTGCAACAAGGCCTGTAGCTGTCTGCGATTGATGGCCGTTATAATAGACGTGCCGACTTGTTCAGCAATGGCATCCAGCCAGTTGATCGCGTTACCGGTATATGCTTGCAGACTGCCCAATTCAATCAGGCCCACTACCTGGTTTTCGAACCGGATGGGCAATGCAATCAATTCAGTGGGCTTCAATTGTCCGGCGCTATAATTCAAACGGATGCTGTTGCCCGGAATGTCTTTTAATATGCTTCTTTGTTTTGCGTGTATGGCTTGTCCGGCAAATCCATCTCCCGGCTCAATATACACAGGTTGATTGCCATCCGTTAGCCCAAAACCTGCTTCCAGTTTAAAACCTTTGCCGGTGTTGTTAATGTAAAACGCACCAACATGACTGTTTGTATAGTTGGCGATATAGTCGAGGGCATCTTTCGATAACTGTGACAATTCTTTCTCGCCCGACATTACCTCCCCAAGGGCCGCAATACCGCTTTGTTGCCATTCTTTGTCAGCCAATTGATTGAACGATTGTTCCAAGGAAGACGCCATTCGATTCAACGCAGAAGCGAGAGAACCAAGCCCGTCGTTGTCGTTGTCTGACGTACGAATAGAATAGTCGCCTTCGGCAATTTTACCAGCCACGCTGCGTATAAGCTCAATTCGGCGGCTAATGTCTCTGTCTTTTTCTTCCAGTTCTTCCTGTAACCGAACCCGGTTTTCGTGATCGCGCGTGATTCGTAGAAAGGAGACCAAGATGATTACCAGCGACAACACGGCGGTTACAATTATCACCATCGGTGTGTAACTGGCCATATTGGTCATTTGTTGGGTCCTTTCATCCAATAACCGCCGTTCGGTTTGCGTCATCGTATTAATAATATGGCGGATGTCATCCATGTTCTGGCGGCCTGCTTCGAGTTCTTCAACCGTGATGTCGGCACCACCCCGTTTTTTCGTGACGAGGTTCTGTAATTGAATAAACCGAAGTTTTGTTTTTTTATCGAGGTCGTCTATGCGCTCGGTTTGAATAGGATTGTCGATCGTAATTTGCCGCAGGTCTTCGAGGTCTTTGCGCACTGTTTCAGCCGTGCCGTTAAAAGGCAGGAGAAATTGATCGCGACCGGTCATCAGAAAACCACGCTGCGCTGCTTCTGCATCTTTGAGCGTGCTGATGACCCGCTCCGTTTTTATAATCACATTGTTCGTATGATCAACCATTCCTGCCCGGTTGATCAAGGTCTCAATGCTCACATAAGAAGCCACCGAACTGATGATCAACAACGCAAATGAAATGGAGAATCCGATGATAAGATTGCGTTTAAAGCGGGCTGTTTCTTTGCTGTGGAGAAAACCAGTTTTGCTTTCCATCAGGCCTGTTTATTTTCTATACTAAGTGGAAGAAATACGATAAAACTACTGCCTTTCCCTTCTACGCTCCTCGCTGTTACGTAACCCTGGTGCTTTTCAATGATTTTCTTGACAATCGAAAGGCCAATGCCGCTTCCGTCATACTTGTCTTTGGTATGCAATCGCTGAAACACGGCGAAAATTCGCGGCAGGTATTTTTCATCAAATCCAATACCGTTGTCGGTTACCGTGATCCGGGTAAACTTCCCGCCTTCGGTTTCTACATCGGCTTGCAGGTCGGCCACCGTAGTAGCCTTAATGGTAATTACCGGCGGCACGCCTGGTTGTACAAATTTTAAGGCGTTGCTTACCAGGTTTTGAAACACCAGGCGAATCTGTCCCGGAATACCTTTTAAAGCGGGTAGCGGATCGATGTGAATACGGGCATTTTTTTCTTTGATGATCAATTCCAGGTCAGACAAAATCTCTTCCAATATTTCGTTGAGATGGATGGGAACCGAAACGTCGGCAATATCAAGTTTCGAATACTGGGTAAGGTCTTCGATCAGTTCGCTCATTCGAACCGACGAACGGGTGATCTTTTCTATATAAGATAATGCTTCGGGGTTATCAGCCAGGAAGCGGGTGCGTAGCAGGTCGACAAATACTTTTATTTTTCGAAGCGGTTCATTCAGGTCATGAGAAGTAACAAAAGCAAACTGCTCCAATTCATTGTTGCGCGCGGCCAGTTGGATATTAGCCGTTTGCAATTCAGTGGTGCGCTCTACCACCATGGTTTCGAGGAGTTGGTTGGTCATGCGTTGGGTATGTGTATCAGTAAACACACCCACCCATTTTACAATGCGCCGGTCTTTTCGTACGGGCGTGATGGTGAGTTGGTGATACCGAAAACTGCCCGTTTGTCTTTCTTTGATCCGAACTTCGGTGGTTAATTTTTCGCCACTGTCAATGGCTTGTTGCAAAGTAGTTGCTGCGGGTATATCATCGGCATGCGTTTCCGGAAACTGGTGGCGATCGCTGGCAAATTCCAACCAATGCTGGTTTACATATTCCAGTTGCCCGGTCAAGGATGCGGTAAACGCAATCTGTGGAATCGATTCGAGAATACTGCGCAGTTCTTCGTACGATTCCTGCAAGCGGTCTTCTGCTTTCTTACGATAATCGATTTCTTCTTTTAATGATACCTGGATATCGTCGAGCTCTTTTCTTTGCGAATAGAGTTTGTAGAAAGTCTTTACTTTCAGCAACAACAAATCTGGGTCGAAAGGTTTGGCAACATAGTCGATGCCGCCCGATTGGTAACCGCGGGTGATGAATTTTTTATCGGTGTTAACGGCCGACAAAAAGATAATGGGTATGTCTTTGGCCTTGCTGAAACCTGAGATGGCTTCAGCAACTTCAAAGCCATCCATGCCAGGCATCTGTACGTCGAGAATGATTAGAAAATAGGCGTTCTTAAGAATTTTCTTCAGCGCTTCTTCGCCCGACCCCGCTGTGTCTACCCTGAAGTGATGAATCTCCAATAATGTTTTCAGGCTAAACGTATTTTCCTTCTTGTCGTCTACTATCAGAATCATCGGGCCAGTATAAGGGTTGAATGTAGGCAAACATACCGAAACGGGACGAGCGAAAACGAGCATCGCCTGTGTAATTGATTCTACAATGCCGAACTGACATTCGCCGAACTGTCGTAAGCAAGAAACGGTCCTAATAAATCGGCGGGTACTTGCAAAATAGCGGTTGGCTTCGTATTTTGGCCAACCAACTTGTCTATGTTTTTCTACAGCCCCTACTTCTACTTCGGTAGTATTATACTGCAGGCGATTTGTGCCTTGCATTGTATCAAACGGGGTCAAACCCAAAAATGGTTGTGGATTATTGTTTTTCTGCCTTATATCGGTTGTCTTATCTATTTTTTCTCGGAGATACTGACGGGCAATGAAGTGCAGCAAGTGCAGCGCGGACTATCGACCGTTGTAAATCCCGGCGGCAGTATTCGAAAAATGGAAGAGCGCCTTCGGTTTGCGGATACCTTTCAGAACAAAGTGCTACTGGCCGATGCCTATCTCGACAATGGCCAAACGGAGAAAGCCATTGCGATTTATGAAGACTGTCTGCAAGGTGTTTTTGCAGAAAACGAACACGTGATCCTGGCGCTGATCATGGCCTATCAAAAAGTGGGTGAATGGGAATTGATTCCGCCGCTGGTTGCTAAAGTGTACCAGTTGCCGCAGTTTGCCCGGTCGAGGCAGCATATCATTTACGCCCAGTCGCTGGAGATCATTGGTTCACCCGAAAAAGCAGAAAAGGAATTCAACCTGATGCGTGCGCGGTTTTCCAATTTTGAAGCACGGTACCAATACGGACAATTCCTCCTTCGGCAGGGACGGCAGGCAGAAGCAGAGAAATTGCTGCGCGATATGCTGGCCGAAAAGTCGCAACTCAGCCGGCGCGAAAGGAACTTTGCTGCCCCCTGGTTCAATGCAGCAGCGGCTTCTTTAAAAAATGGCGCCAACACGGTTTCCGGCAAGGCTGTTTAATACCGTAACTTTGCCCGATGCCGGCAGCTATCCCCCTTCATATTGGCGATATCAACACCCTTGAGGTGATACGCGAAACTTCAATTGGTGTCTACCTAAACGACGGTGGCGAAGGCATTCTTTTGCCGAAACGATTTGTGCCGGCTGGCTTGAAAGTCGGCGAAAAAATTCCGGTGTTTTTGTACCATGATTCAGAAGACCGGTTAATTGCCACCACGCAGCAACCATTGGGCAGGGTAGGTGAGATTGTTCCCTTGCGTGCAGTGACCGTAACCAACCTCGGCGCTTTTCTCGATTGGGGATTGATGAAAGATATTTTTGTACCCAAGTCGCAGATGCGTATGCCGATGCGGGTAGGTGGTATTTATATTGTTCGCATTTATGTGGACGAACGCACCGGTCGTGTGGCTGCCAGTGAAAAGATTGAACCATTTCTGCATAACGACCCGCTAACGGTGAAAGAAAAAGAAGAGGTGGATCTTATCACCTATCGCCGAACGGATATCGGTTACACCATGATCATCAATGGCAAGCACACCGGGGTATTGCATTTCAGTGATATTTTTAGAAATATCCAGGTGGGCGATCGCATGAAAGGGTTTATCAAAGCGATCAGGCCGGAGAATAAGATCGACCTGGTATTGGGCACCCAGGGACATACCCGTATTGGTGGCGATGCCGGAAAAATTCTCGAACTGCTCGAAGCGCATGGCGGTTTCCTGCCTTATCACGATAAGTCAGATCCAGACGATATTTATGGTTTTTTTGGCATCAGCAAAAAAGCATTCAAAATGGCCATCGGCAACCTGTTCAAACAAAAGCGCATACAGATAACCGATAGTGGTATCAAGAAGATCGAAGATCAGGCATAGATGTTCTCTATTTCCTTGCCGTATTTTTCCATGATTACTTTTCGGCGGAGGCTCATTTTGGGCGTTAGTTCACCAGAATCTATGCCCCAGTCGGTGGGCAACAAGGCAAATTTCTTTACCTGCTCTACGTGATTGAATTGGGGGTTGAAGCCATCTACCAGTCCCTTGTACAGTTCCAATACTTTCGGATGACCAATCATGGCCTGCACATTGCTGGTATCAATACCCTGCTGTTTGCACCAGTCTTTCAGCCGCGCAAATGCCGGTACAATCAAAGCTGCTGCAAATTTTTTATCGGCACCAATTACCATCGCCTGTTCGATGTACAATGATTCTTTCAGTTTGTTTTCAATGGGCAGGGGTGCTACATATTTACCGCCGCTCGTTTTGAACATTTCTTTTTTCCGATCGGTGATTTTGAGAAATTTTGAATCAACCATGGTGCCGATATCACCTGTATAGAACCAGCCATCTTTTAAAACATCGGCCGTAACATCGGGTCTTTTGTAATAACCCATCATCACATTTGGGCCTTTGCAAAGGATCTCTCCGTCTTCGGCGATTCTTACCTGAACGCCATCTAGCAACGGTCCAACCGTACCAAAATAGCGGTCCTCAATCGGATAGCGGTTTACACCAATCACCGGGGAGGTTTCCGTTAAGCCATAGCCTTCGAGAATAGGAATACCTGCGGCCGTAAAAATGCGAATCAATCGAACCTGGCAGGCGGCGCCGCCGGTTACAATCGCTCGCACATTGCCGCCGAGGCCTTCCCGCCATTTGCTGAAGATGAGCTTATTGGCCAACTTCAGTTGCAACTGATACCAGGGCGATTTTCCTTTTAATTCAAACTGCTCAGCCAATGCATGTGCCCAGAAAAATAATTTTTTCTTCAAACCGGTTTGTTCATACCCTTTCGACATAATGCGTTCATACACTTTCTCGAGTAAACGCGGAACCGTGGTGAAAAGCGTGGGCTGTACTTCTTTCAGGTTTTCACCAATGGTATCGAGGCTTTCTGCATAGTAGATGCTGGTGCCGGAGAATAGATACACATAGGTAACCATGCGTTCGAAAATATGGTTCAGCGGCAGAAAGCTGAGAGATTTTTGTCCGCTGACGCCAATATCATGAAACACACAATCAATGCCACTCAGCACATTGCTGAGAATATTATTGTGCGACAACATCACGCCCTTTGGATTGCCGGTGGTGCCGGACGTATAGATAATAGTAGCGAGGTCGCTGTTTTCGATGCCTGCGGCGATGGTACGCACCCGGTCAATGGCGGGGTCATCCGGCGAAGCCAACAACTCTTTCCAATGCGAACAGCCTTCTACCGGTTCAATCGAATAAATTTTAGTGAGCGTTGGAATCTGGGCCTGCAGGTTTTTGACTTTTTGGTACAAGTCTTTGTCGTTCACAAAAATGGCCTTCGCTTTGGCGTCGTTCAACACAAAAACCAATTCAGGGTCGCCTATGGTCGGATAAACGGGTGTGAGAATAGCACCAATTTGCTGCACCGCAAGATCAATGATCATCCATTCAGGCCGGTTTTTGCAAATGATGGCAATCTTATCGCGCCCTTCTGCTGTGCCGTCGTTTTTGCTGATGCCCGCTTGTAGAAGACCAGCAGCCAATCGTTCGGCGGTATCTTTAACTTCCCGCACACTATGGGTGATCCATTGTCCATTTTCTTTACCCGCCAACAGCACATTATCGGGCTGGCGCTGCATTAGCAGGGGGAGGCAATCAAACAATCGGCGGGGTTGCTGCATGGCAATCGGAAATGATGATGACCAAATATAGAGAAGTTTGCGGTAGGGGGCAAGTAGGTCTATAAACACAAAAATCAAAAGGGAGCGTTCCCTTTTGATTTTTAATAACTCGGTTGTTATTTTAATTACTACTATTTCTGGACGGCAGAAATATCCAGTTTAATGTCTACCTCGGGACGAATAAATTTATCACCCAGGCTTTTGTCGTTGCCATAGAATAGACCCCATTGGGTGCGGTCGATAGAGAAATCGGCGGTTGCTTTTACTGCATTGTCAGCAATGCTGATTTTAGCGGGGAAGCTAACATTCTTGGTGCTGTCTTTCAAGGTCAGGTTGCCGTTGATCTGGTGCGTACCGGTACTATCGCTCAAGGGACTCACCGATGTGATCACAAATTTTGCCGTTGGATATTTTGCTGCGTCAAAAAAATCGGGACTCTTCAAGTGGCCTTCCAACTTCTCTTTGCCATCACCTGCTTTCATATCGAGGTTGTTCAAAGAGTTGATATCGATGGTGAATGCACCGGCTGTCAGGTTGCCGGCTTCTGCACTAAAGCTGCCCTCGCTGATTTTCAAGGTGCCATGGTGGGCGCCAACAGGTTTGGTACCGGTCCATTCCACTTTGCTGGCAGCGGTGTCGATGCTGTAACTGGCACCGGAGGCGACGGCTGCTTCCTGCTTTTCGGTTGTTTTCGCTTCTTCTGAATGGGTTCCATTGTTACAGGCGCTGGCTACGAAGGCAAGAGCCGCTCCAACGATCACTAATTTTTTCATCGTTTTGTTTATTTTGAGCGGCAAAGATATTTATTAATGTTTAAACATTATTATAAACTAAAGAAAACTTCCTGTTAATTAATTACCTGAAATTCAATTAATTATTCTTATTTATACAACTGACCACTCGGTACTTTGAAAACCCGGCCCCGCTGGAAGGCGATAAAGTCGTCGTACACTTTCTGGTTTTCCTGGGTCCATTTCTGGAAATCGGTCAGGTTTTGTGCAGCCCCGAAAATCCACTGGTTATAGGCATCGAAGTAGCCAGCTTTCAGTAGTTGCCGCTGGTAATCAAAAAGCCGGAAGGGGTATTTAACCGGCTCTTTCTCAAACCAGTCGAGTATGATCTTGGTGCGCAGTTTGGTAAGACTTGCCGCAGTCACCCCATCACTAACGGTGGCGGCATGTTTATTCAGCAGCGCTGCAAAACTTTTTTCAAAGCCATTGTTTGAGTCTGGTGTTTTTAAAGCCTGCATATTGGTGTAATACTTTTTATAGGCGTCCAGTAACAACTCTTTCATTTCTGGCGTGCGACGACTATAACTTTCCAGGTTCAGAAACAGCTCTCCATAAATAAGCGCCCAGATTTTATCAGTGCTTACATAATAGTACTTGGCTGCATTGTAATAGTTGCCCGAATAATTGGGATCGGCTGCAATGCCTTTTTGCCACTGTGCGATGGCATCTTCCAGCTTTTTTTTCTGCCATAAAAATTCACCGTATTCATTGTATAAAACACCACTGGTTGGAAATTTTTCGATGCCTGTTTTATACAATTTCTCTGCATCTTTCAATTCTTCGATGGCACGATAACTCATGCCCAGCAACTGGTAGCTGCGTACATCGGCCATTGAAACCGTGGTTAGTCTTTTACCCATCTCGATGGCTTTTGCATAATTGCCCGCGAGATAATAATTGAAAATAAGATCGTTCTGCAAATCCACATCATTGGGCGCCTGCTGTATAGCTTTGTTCAGTACCAGGGTCGCATTGGCGTAGTCGCCGGTTTGCATATATGTTTTCGCCTGAGTACGCAGCGAGTTGGAATCAATTTGCCCAAAAGCAGTAAACGAAAACACGATGCCGGCAAACAGAAAGATCTTTTTCATACGGAGTATTTATTCATAAATCAGGTGAGTGAGCAGCCCGTCGCGCAACTTGGGTTCAAACCAGGTGCTCTTGGGTGGCATAATATTACCACTGTCTGCAATATCGAACAATTGTTCAATGCTCACGGGGTGCAAACTGAAAGCAACGGCCATTTCACCACTATTCACTCTTTTTTCCAGTTCATGCAGTCCGCGGATGCCACCCACAAAATCAATTCGCTTGTCGGTGCGCTGGTCGGCGATACCCAAGATCCGATCCAACACCAGGTTCGACAATATCGTTACGTCCAGTACACCGATGGGGTCATGGGTATAGCGACCCTCTTTGGTAATCAATTTATACCATTGATGGCCGAGATACATGCCAAATTCATGGGGAGCGGTGGGTGAAAATGAAGAAGGCATTCTTTCCACATCAAAATCTTCGTACAAGGCGCGGAGAAAATCTTCGGCCGACAAGCCATTCAAGTCTTTCACCACGCGGTTATAGTCCATGATGTGCAACTGGCTGGCGGGAAACAGCGTCGTAAGAAAATAATTGGCGTTGTTGTGATAGCCGGCAGGCAGCGCGCGGCGCACTTTGGCCGCCGATGCCGCGCGGTGGTGACCATCGGCGATATAGGTAAACGGTACGGCTGTTTTGAAAATTTGGCTGATGCTATCGATCTCTTGCTGACTATCGACCAGCCAAACGCGGTGATGAATGCCATCGGCAGCCACAAAATCATAAAGTGCTTTTCTGGATTGCACGGTATGCACCAAATCATTCATCGCCGGCACATCGCGATAAGCGAGAAAAACATTTCCTGTTTGCGCGCCGGTGGTTTTGATATGATTGATCCGGTCTTGCTCTTTCTCAGGCCGGGTAAATTCGTGTTTCTTGATCACGTCGTTTTCGTAATCATCGATCGACGACACCGCAACCAAACCCGTCTGCGACCGGCCATTCATGATCAACTCATAAATATAATAAGCCGGTTTTTCTTCCCGCAGCAAGTCGCCTTTTTCGCGAAACGACAACAGGTTTGCTTTTGCTTTTTCATACACCTCACGGGTATGTATATCCGAAATACCAGGCAGGTCAATTTCTGCTTTGGTAATGCGCAGAAAACTCTGCGGATTGCCCGCTGCCTGCTCGGCTGCTTCGGCCGAATTGAGCACATCGTAGGGCGGAGAAGCTACTGCGGCTGCTTTGCCGGGGGCTGGACGTAAGGCCCGGAAGGGTTGAATGACTGACATTATTTATCCTTTCTTTTTTGCAAAATCTTTCATCAAATCGGTTACAGCGACGACGCTTTCATATGGCAACGCATTGTATAAACTGAGGCGGAAGCCGCCTACTGAGCGGTGACCGGTAAAGCCATACATATTATTATCGCGACAAATCTGCTGGAATTCTTTTTCCAGCACCGGGTCGTCGATCCTGAACACCACATTCATCAGGCTTCGATCTTCTTTGGCAACAGGTGCCTGGAATAGTGGCAGGCTGTCGAGCGTATCATAAACCAATGCAGCTTTTTTTCGGTTGATGCCTTCCATACCGGCGATTCCGCCTTTTGCTTTCAACCAGCGCAGGGTCAGCATGCAAACAAATACCGCAAATACCGGTGGGGTATTGAGCATGGATCCGTTTTTAATGTGTTCGCGGTAGTCCATCATCGACGGCAGTGGCCGGCTCACTTTGCCCAGCATTGCTTCATCTACAATAACAATGTTCACACCCGCGGCGCCAATATTTTTCTGCGCGCCGGCGTAGATGAGTGAAAAGCGATTGAAATCGAGCGACATACTCAATATATCACTGCTCATGTCGGCTACCAAGGGCACATTGGTTTCCGGAATCGCATGCATTTGTGTGCCTTCAATCGTATTGTTGGTGGTATAGTGAAAATAGACAGCATTATCCGGAACCTGGTAGTCCTTGGGTATATACGAATAGTTCCGGTCTTTCGAACTTGCTACCACATCGACCTTGCCAAAAAGTTTGGCTTCTTTTATGGCCTTGGTACCCCAGGTGCCGCAGTCGAGATAAGCGGCCATGGCTTTTTCATCGAGCAGGTTCATGGGTATCTGAAAGAACTGGGTGGAAGCGCCACCGTGTAAAAACAATACCTGTTTGTTGTTGTCGAGTGCCATCAGTTCCTTCACCAATGATTGTGCTTCGTGCAGAATCGATTCGAACATCGGTGTGCGGTGACCGATTTCGAGAATGGACAGGGAGCTGTTGTTATAGTTTAAAACGGCTTCACTGGCCTGTTGAAAAACCTCTTTGGGCAGGATCGACGGACCAGAATTGAAATTGTGCATCAGGTATCAACTTTTGGTTGCCGCAAGTTCCTGAAAAAAAGGCAAAGCACCCGCCTAATCGCAGGTTTTAGCTTTTGTGATGATTTTACGACGATGCAGCAGCAGGCTGTCGAGCAGCAGGGTATCGGTGGCCGGCAATCGGGCGTCGAGATTGTGCAGGTCTGGTTGTCCCGCGTTGACCCAGGCCGTATTCCAGGTACTGGCAACCATCACCATGGCCTGTTGCATCCGGCGCTCCACCATCCCCCGTAAAATCGAATTGTATTTGCGCGAGAAACCCGACGAGTACTGTTTCACTACTTGCTGGTTACGCCACTCGAAAGCATATTTTGCATCGGGCGATAAACTGGCTGTCAACTGCTGTTCCAATGCCAATACCGAATCAACGGCGGCGGCACTTTCCAACACCGTTTGCCATACCCGTTCTTCCATATTGGGAATATAGCTGGCGCGCGCCAGTAGAAAATCCCATTCGGCATCGGCCAGCAGTTCGGGCAGGCGGCTTTCCCAGAATCCATGGATGCCGTGCTGGCCGGTCTTTTGGCCATTGTGGTTGGAACTGGTGTGCAGCGGCACGTGCGCATCGGCAATATAGTGACCAAGGTCGGTGGATGTTTTCAGAATGGCTTTGCCATCGCGGTTGCGGAAGGCCCTGGTCAGCGCGCCGGTCATTTGCAGAATACGCCAGGGCACAATGCCATGCGCTTGCAGACTGTCTTCGCCATAGCGGGCCACGGCCGAATCCCAATTGCGCGGCAGGCTGTCAAAAGGATATGCACCATAATGATCGAGGTCGATATAGTGCCTCGGAGCCTCGGCAGCGAGAATATAGCGTCGTTTATCAGGGTCAACGGCATGGTCTCTGATAAAGGCCAGGCGCGGTTTGTAGAAGACCAGCATCTCGGGCGGCAGTAAGTAGATAGCATACTCATTGATGCGGCGATGGCCGAAGAATCCCCAGCAGAAAACCGGTTGTGCTACCAGGAGTAACACAACGGTCATGTATAACCGAAACATATTAAACAGTCCTTAGGTGGACTTCTCCCCCGATTCTTCGTCGTGGTCGGGTTCGGCAATGCCGCCTGATACCACATATTTAAGCGCATCGGCTGCCTTGATATGATCCAGCAGTTTGGCGCGTTGTCGGGGAACGAGATAGGTTTGTCCGGCGAAAGAGTAGGAGAAGGGAATATAAACCGTGATATAATCTTTAAAACCAAATTCACTGGCGTCTTCATCGGTAATGAAACCGATTTGGTACACTTCTTCGTGCAGCAGGGAAACCGCCACTGGTTTGTTGAATTTTCTTTTGTTTCCGGCGAAGGCCTCAAAAAAATCTTTGATGGAAGAGTAGATGAATTTGATACCGGGCGTGCGTTCCAGCCAGCGGTCGAAGAGGCTGAAAAGCCGACTGGTGATAAAATTCGAACTCAAATAACCCACCACAATAAAAGTGATGATGATGATGACAAATCCTAGTCCGTAGTTGCGGGTCATAATCCGCCCGGTTTCGTCTTTCACCTGGAAAATGGGCAGCAGGTTATCGATCGAGCTGATAAACCAATACAGCAGGTAGGCGGTGATGGCCACCGGTGCAATTACCAATACCCCTTGTAGGAAATATTGAAACACTTTTTTCCAGCGCCAGCCTTCGGGTTGTATGGGTTTGGTTTCCATGTATCAAACCTACAACATTGACCGGAGCAATCAACGGGAAGGCCGATTGTTTCAAAAAATGCGCTGAAAATCAGTGTTTTACACCCGTGAAAACACCCTAAATCAGCGGTAACGAAAAAGCCGACCAGTTACCGCTTGTCAAAAAACATTAATGGAAACTTTTATTGTGTAAAAAGTTTCCATAGTTTCGCCCTTCGAAATCATGGAACCAGATCAGAAGGATAGGATATTAATCAAAGCGCGGGATTTGTTCCTGCAATTTGGCATCCGCAGCGTAAGCATGGATGATATCGCCAGTTCCCTCGGCGTGAGCAAGAAAACGATTTATCACTATTTCGCCGACAAAGACGAGCTGGTGATGGGCGTGATGCAGCAAAAAATGGAGGAGTCGCAGGCCATTTGCGTGCGCGACCAACAACAAGCCGGCGATGCCATTGCTGAACTGATGCGGGCTATGGATGCGATTGATGAACACCTGAGTGCTATGAACCCGGCGGTGCTTTTCGACCTGAAAAAATACCATCCCCTGGCCTTCCAGATGTTGGAAAAACACAAGAATGATTTTTTAATGGGCATGATCCAGGAAAATCTTCGACGTGGCATCCAGGAAGGACTGTACCGACCCAACCTACATGTAGACGTGATTGCCAAATACCGGATAGAAAGTATGCTCATCAGTTTTGAGCCTGCCTTCTATACCAAACACAAACTGTCGATGGCCGATATGGAGCGAATCCTACTCGAGCACTTTCTCTTCGGCATTGTTACGATTGCTGGTTATGAACTGATTTTAAAGTACCAACAACAAAGACAAAAGACCTAAATCTGACTAATATGAACATTCATTGGGCGATACCCGGATGGCGAATGGCCAGTCTGTTTATCGTGTGCGTTTTGGCATTCTCTACCACCCGGGCACAAAGCAATGCCTATGCCACGCCCGACCGCCAACCGGCCGTCTACGCACTCACCGCTAAAGAAGCAGTTGCTTTTGCGCGAAAGAATAATATCCTGGTTAAAAAAGCCTTGCAGGATGTGCTCTTGCAACAGCAGGTGAACCGTGAAGTAACAGCCAGTGCTTTGCCACAGGTAGACGGAAGCCTGAACTATACCAATAACCTCAAGCTACCGGTTTCGCTTTTACCTGCAGAATTTTTTGGCGGCACTCCCGGCACTTATATTCCGATTAAGTTTGGCGTGCAGCACACCTCGACAATAGGTGCTACGCTCAACCAGGTGTTGTTCGACGGGCAGGTATTCGTGGGCCTCCAGGCAAGAGAAGCTTCGATGGACTATGCCCGTAAAGCTGCCGAGATCACAGAAGAAACGGTGGCCGTGAATGTGTACAAAGTATATTACCAGTTGTTGATCGCCCATCAACAACTCAATCTCTACCATGAAAACATTGTACGGTTTGAGAAATTGTACCACGATACCCGTGAGATATATAAGAATGGGTTTGCTGAACAATTGGATGTTGACAAAGTGAATGTTACTTTAACCAACCTTCGCACCGACAGCATCAAATTGCGCACGCAGATCAATACCGGTTTTCTCGGCCTGAAAATGCTGATGGGTATACCGATGCGCGACAGCATTGTGCAATCCGATGTCCTTACCGGCGACATGTTAAAGAAGGATATCCTGGATACTGCTTTCCGATACGACGATCGCCGCGAATTCCAGTTATTGCAAATTGGCAAACGACTTAACGAATACAACGTGAAACGTTACAAGTACAGCTATCTCCCTTCTTTAAGCGGATTTGGCCAATACTTTACCAATGCACAACGCAACAGTTTCGATTTCTTTAAAAGTGGCGGCGACTGGTTCCAGCAGGGTGCCGTAGGCATACGATTGTCGGTGCCGATTTTTGATGGTTTCCGCAGAGATGCCCAAATCAAACAGGCCCGCTTCAATGTGCAGAAAATTGATCTCGATATCGAGAACACCAAATTGCAGATCGACAATGATGTGGCAGCCGCCTGGCAAAGAATGCGCGATGCCGTGATCGCAGTAGATGCACAAAAAGAAAATGTGGCGCTCGCTGAAAAAGTGTACGAACAAACCAAGAAGAAATACGAACAAGGCCTCGGTTCAAATACCGAGATAAATACTGCGCAAACCGAAATGCGCACAGCACAAACCAATTTTTTCTCCAGTCTCTACGATGCCACCATTGCCCGTATCGACTACCTGAAAGCAACCGGTAAAATTCTCAACGACCAATAACGATAAATAATAGCTTATATGCAAACGAAAATAAAATTGCTGTCGATGGCTTTGTTTTCACTGCTGGTAATCTCTTGCAGTGATAAAAAAGATCCCATCGCTGTGAAGAAAGCACAGTTGGAAAAACTGAAAGACCAGCAATCCAAACTGATAACTGATATCGCCAAACTGGAAAAAGAAATCCTGAAAGAAGATCCCAATGCCATTCCGGCCAAGCCGAAACTGGTGAAACTGGTATCGCTCGAAAAAGGCAAATTCGATCACTCGATCGATTTGCAGGGTATGGTGGATGCCATGAATGTGGTGTATGTGTCGCCACGTGGTGCCGGCGGCCAGGTTAAAGCAGTACTTGTAAAAAATGGTGATCGCGTGCAGAAGGGACAATTGTTGCTTCGCCTCGACGATGCCATTGCCCGTCAGAGTCTCGCCGCGGCCGAACAACAGATCACCGGTCTGAAAGCACAACTTGACCAGGCGCAAAGTATCTACGATCGCCAGCAAAATCTCTGGAAGCAAAACATTGGCACCGAAGTACAGGTGCTGAATGCCAAAACCAATGCCGAAGCGCTGAAGAGCCAACTGGCGGCTGCCGAAGCCAATATCAAACTGGCACGCGAACAAGTGGGCATGGCCAATGTATATGCTGAAATCAGCGGCGTGGTAGACCGGGTGAACGTAAAAGTGGGTGAGTTCTTCTCCCCGCAAACCGCCGCCATGGCAGCAACGGGCATTCGCATCGTGAACAGCAGCAACTTGAAAGTAACCGTGCAGGTGCCTGAAAATTACCTCGAAAAAATCAACGTAGGTACCGGCATGAAAGTGATTCTGCCCGAAGCCAACAACAAAGAGATCAACACCAAAGTGAGTGTGGCCAGCAAGGTCATCGACAACTTAAGTCGCTCGTTTACCATCGAAGGCAAACTGCCGAACGATAAAGATTTGCGCCCCAACCAAAACGCCATTGTTCGCCTCCAGGACTATTCAGCAAACAATGCATTGACCATTCCGCTGAACACCCTGCAGTCTGACGACAAAGGAAAATTCGTTATTGTGGCGGTGAAAGAAGGCAACAAACTGGTTGCCAAAAAACGAGAAGTCACTGTGGGACAAATCTATGGCGAAACTGTAGAAGTAATGAGCGGACTCGAAGTGGGTGATCAATTGGTAACCGAAGGCTATCAATCGCTGTACGAAGGACAAGCATTGACAACCTCCTAATGCTAATCGGCTAAAAAAATGCTATGAGTGCTTTAGAAAAATTAACCGGGAAGTTCAAGGAATTCAAACCTACTTCCTGGAGTATCAATAACAAGGTCGCGATTTACCTGATCATGTTGATCGTGACCGCTATGGGCGTGTACCAGTTCGTTACTCTTCCCAAAGCGAAATTTCCTGATGTGGTTATTCCTACCATCTATGTGCAAACCATTTATGTAGGTAATTCACCCAAAGACATCGAAAACCTGGTGACCCGCCCCATTGAAAAACAAATCAAGGGTATCACCGGTGCCAAGATCAATAAATTCACCAGTACCTCACAACAGGATTATTCTGCCATCGTGGTAGAATTCGATACGGAAGTAAAAACAGATATCGCCCTGGCCAAAGTGAAAGATGCGATCGACAAGGCCAAACAAGACCTGCCCACCGATCTGACGCAAGAGCCAACGGCCCTGGAAGTGAACCTGAGTGATATGCCCATCATGTATGTGAACCTGAGTGGTGACTACGACATGATGCGGTTGAAAAAATTCGCCGATGATGTGAAAGATAAACTGGAAGAAATTCCGGCAATCAACCGCATCGATATAGTAGGTGCACCTGAGCGTGAATTCCAGATCAATGTTGACAATTACCGCATGCAAAACAGCGGTGTTACTTTCGATGATATCGCCAATACGGTTGCCCGCGAAAACATGGATATATCTGGTGGTTTGCTCGATGTGGGTGATATGAAAAGAAACCTGCAACTCAAAGGGCAGTTTCATACCAAGTATGACCTCGAGAAACTGATCGTGCGTAACTCGACCGGTGCTTCGATTTACCTGAAAGACATCGCGGTTATCAAAGACACCACCAAAGATGCGGAGAGTTATGCACGGCTCGATGGTAAAAATGTGGTTACCCTAAACGTGATCAAACGCGCCGGCGAAAACCTCATTGCCACCAGTGAAGAAGTGCAGCGTGTGATGAACGAAGAAAGAGGACAGTCGTATCCAACAAACCTGAAAGCGGTGATTACCGGCGACTCGAGTATCGCTACCCGCGCTTCATTCAACGAACTGGTTAACTCCATCATCATCGGTTTTATCCTGGTATTGATCGTGTTGATGTTCTTCATGGGTGTAACCAATGCCTTCTTTGTGGCTTTGAGTGTGCCCCTGAGTATGTTCGTGGCCTTTGTGATGCTGCCCTTTGCCGAGCTCATCATTGGTACCAGTGTTACCTTGAATTTCATGGTGTTATTTGCCCTGCTATTTGGCCTGGGTATAATCGTAGACGATGCTATTGTGGTGATTGAAAACACCCACCGCATATTTACAGAAGGAGCCGGGCGGCTACAAATTGAACGAGCCACCAAAATGGCCGCCGGTGAAGTATTTATTCCGGTGTTGGCGGGTACACTTACCACGCTGGCGCCTTTCTTTCCATTGCTGTTTTGGCCGGGCATCATTGGTCGCTTCATGGTGTACTTGCCAGCCATGCTGATCTTTACCCTGGCCGCTTCGCTGGTGGTGGCCTTTATCATGAACCCGGTTTTTGCCGTTGATTTCATGAACCACCCCGAAGGGCAAAAAGAACCTAAGTCGGCCATCTTCCGCAAACCGGTGTTCTGGGTTACCCTCGCAGTAGGCTTGTTGCTCGACCTGGTGGGTGTGCCCTTCCTTGGTAACCTGCTCATTTTCTTCCTGCTGCTGGTGCTACTGAATAAATATGTATTGGATGATGCCATCCACTATTTCCAGAACCATGCATTGCCCTGGATCATGAACCATTACGAGAGCCTGCTTCGTTGGGCACTCGATGGTTGGCGACCGGTGTGGATGCTGGTAGGTACCATCTTGCTGCTGATCGTTTCTACTGTGGTCTTTTTTGCTTCGGTAGCGAGCGGACGTGTGGGTTTGGCCTTTTTTCCAAAGGGCGATCCGAACCAGATCTTTGTTTACCTGAAACTACCGGTGGGTACAAGGGTTGAATATACCGACAGTGTTACCAGGGTGTTGGAACAGCGTGTTGACAAAGTGTTGGGCATCGACTATGCGAAGAATATCAATAACCCGATTGTTGAAAGTGTGATCACTAATATTGCCATTGGCGCCAGTGATCCCAATGCGGGCGATAGAAGTACGCGCAGTGAGTTGGGTCGCATCCAGGTTTCATTTGTGGAATTTGAAAAGCGACATGGCAAAGACACCAAGCCTTATCTCGACGAAATCCGCAAAGCGATGAAAGGCATTCCGGGTGCCGAGATCAGTGTTGACCAGGAAAGCGGCGGTCCGCCAACGGATCCCCCGGTAAACATCGAAGTATCGAGCGAGAATTTCGATGCCCTGGTGTCAACTTCGGTGAACCTCAAGAACTACCTCGACTCTATACAGGTACCTGGTGTAGAAGAATTGAAAATGGATGTGGACCTGAGCAACCCGGAGATCACCCTCACAGTTGATCGCGAACGCGCCTTGCAACAAGGGGTATCGAGTGCGCAGGTTGGTCAGGCCATTCGTACGGCTCTTTTTGGTCGCGAAGTTTCGAAGATCAAAGAAGGAAAAGAAGAATACAAAATACAATTGCGCAACAACGAGTTCCAGCGCAAAGACTTGTCGACCCTGCTGAACATGCGTATCGTATTTCGCGATATGGCCAGTGGTGGCGCCATCAAGGAAATTCCGATTGGTGCCCTGGTTAAAGTCGAACCAACCAGCACTTTTGGTAGCGTAAAACGCAAAAACCAAAAGCGAACCATCACCATCAGATCAAACGTGCTTACCACGCAGGGGTATAATGCAACTGCCGTAAACCAGGTGATCACCCAGCACCTCGAAAGTTTCAAAGGCAAGGCCGAAGGGGTGACCATCAAACAAACCGGTGAGGGTGAACAACAAGCTGAAACAGGTGCGTTTTTGGGCAAGGCCCTGGTGATTGCCCTCTCGTTGATATTGCTGACCCTGGTATTGCAATTCAATTCCATCAGCAAGTCGGTTATCATTTTGACGGAAGTTGTATTCAGTGTGATCGGTGTGTTCCTGGGCTTCTCCATCTTTGGTATGGAAGCATCGGTACTGATGACCGGCTTAGGTGTGGTAGGTCTTGCGGGTATTGTGGTGAAGAATGGTATCCTTGTGATTGAATTTGCAGAAGAATTGCGTCACCGTGGCCTGCGCTCGCACGAAGCGATTGTACAGGCAGGTAAAACCCGCATCATTCCGGTATTGCTCACAGCCGTGGCCGCGATATTGGGTTTCATACCGATTGCGGTTGGTTTCAATATCAATTTCGTAACGCTGTTTTCTGAGTTGAACCCGCATATCTTCTTCGGTGGTGATAATGTTGCGTTTTGGAAACCCTTGAGCTGGACAATCATTTTTGGTCTCGCTTTTGCGTTCTTCATGACGCTGGTGATTGTGCCGTCGATGTATTTGATCGCTGAAAGATTACGTCGCCCGATGCGTCGTCATTTCGGTGGCAAGTGGGTGAGCTTTTTGGGTATCCCGCCATTCACCATCATTTTTGGTCTGATGATGATTGTCACAATGATTATTCAACGTGTCACGGTGTCGCGTCGCCGCAAACGGCTGGCCGGCCGACCCGATATGAAAGTTAATGAAGCATTTATTGGTAGCTGGTTCTGATTATCAGTAGTTTTGACCGCTGGTCTAAAGTTTGTTCTTTCTGGCAACCTTTGGCACCAGCGGTTCATCTTTTAAAAAACCTTGTACATGCGTAATAACCACGAAATTGACTACCGGATTTATGGCGAAGAAATGCAATTTGTTGAAGTAGAACTCGACCCCAATGAAACGGCGGTGGGTGAAAGCGGCGCCTTTATGATGATGGATGATGGTGTTCAGATGGCCACCATCTTTGGCGATGGATCGAAGCAAAGCAGCAGCGGTGGCTTGCTTGGTAAACTGGTAAGTGCCGGTAAGCGCGTCATCACCGGTGAAAGCCTGTTCATGACCACCTTCACCAATATATCACAAGGAAAAAAACGGGTGAGTTTTGCATCGCCTTATCCGGGTAAAATCATTCCACTCGATTTGTTTCAACTCGGAGGTCGCATTGTTTGTCAGAAAGATGCTTTTCTCTGTTGTGCCAAAGGCGTGAACCTCAGCATTGCGTTGCAACGCAAACTGGGTACGGGCATTTTTGGTGGCGAAGGTTTTATAATGCAGAAGTTGGAAGGCGATGGGATGGCTTTTGTGCATGCCGGTGGCCATGTTTTTGCGCGTGAGTTGCAGCCGGGTGAAACCCTTAAACTCGATACGGGTTGCGTGGTGGCCTATACACAAACTGTCGATTTCGATATTCAATATGTAGGCGGTATCCGCAATACTATTTTTGGTGGTGAGGGATTGTTTTTTGCAACACTGCGTGGTCCTGGTACCGTATGGATCCAAACCCTGCCGATCAGCCGACTCGCCAGCCGCATTCTTCAATATGGCACGACCAGTCGGAAAGAAGAAGGTGGTATACTGGGTGGGATTGGGAATATGTTGGATGGGGATGGTTGGTAAGAAGCAAGAGTTTAAGGTTTAAGGTTTAAAGTTTAAGGTTGCTGTGGGTGTGGTTTGCATACTAAATTGTAACAGGTGGCTCGGCTCAGTTTTGTTGGGTTTGTGCTTGTGGAGTTGTCTGAGGTGAAGGACTAATGAATTATTGCTGGGTTGGCAGTTGTAAGAGCAGGTCGCGGATGCTGGTAAATTTTGACCAGGGTATGAAGTGATTTCCGTCGAGCCATAATGTATCTAATCGCGCTGCGCCGGTAAGCATGCGTTCGCCATAGGCTACGTTCATCGGTGGCACCCAGGTGTCTTGTCGACCATGAATGAAGTACACCGGGCAATGAATATCCTTTAACAATGGGGCTTGTTCAACCAGGTCTGTTTTTAAGTACCAGAGCTCTTTATTCGATTGCCGCATGGCGCCAGGTACCAACCAGTTCAAAAATGTTTTGTATAGTACGGGTCGCCATTTTTCAGGCTTTTCAGCGGCGGGATCAATGCTGCCGGAGATAATCACCAATTGGTCGGCCAGTGAAGGATAGTCGATGGCAAGTTGTAATATCATGGGCCCACCCAAGGAATGCCCCACAAGTATGGAAGGCCGGTTGTTTTTTGTTTGCAACAACACCGGACCCATAATCTTCGATTGTACCGGTAAAGGATAAGCATCGCCAAAATCACTGTAGCCAAAACCCGGCCGGTCGATACTAATCATCCGAAAGCGGCTGCGCAACAATGAATCGCGCAGATAGGGTTCAAATGCATTCCAGCTTCCCGGCGTGCCGTGTACAAAATAAAGAGTAGGCAGGCTATCGGCACCCGTTTGTACATAATGTACATGGTGACCCTGCATTTGCGCGGTATGGGCAGTAAGCACAATGCCCTTGGCACCGAACGAAGCAATTGCTTTACTGTCGGCTGTTCGAAAGCGCATACAACTTTGCGCAAATACCAACCAACTGATCAATATCAGGCTAAGTATCAGCAATGATCTTTTCATAAATAAACTAAATTGTACCACTAATAAGCAACGCACATGCGAAATACCCCAGCCTGTTTTTTACTGGCATTGATGAGTTTGTTTGCAGTGGTCAGCCACGCACAAAAACCAGTTAAGAACCTGAACAAAGCAAAGACCGATGCTATTGCCGATATCAGTAGTCAGTATGATAAGTATAAAGGTATTGCATTACAGATTTGGGATTATGCTGAACTCGGTTATAAAGAAGTGAAGAGTTCTGCGCTGCTGCAGCAAACTTTAAAAGACAAAGGATTTACGGTAGAAGCTGGTGTAGCGGGCATTCCCACTGCTTTTGTGGCTACGTATGGCAGCGGCTCGCCGGTGATTGCTGTGCTGGCTGAGTTTGATGCATTGCCAGGTTTAACGCAGCAGGCGGTGCCGGAGAAGAAAGCGGCCGAGGGTCGTAGCTCGGGGCATGGTTGTGGGCATCACTTGTTCGGTACAGCTTCGGTAGCTGCCGGGATTGAAATCAAAGAATTGATGGAGAAGGGTTTGTTCAAGGGCACAATAAAAGTGTATGGCTGTCCCGCAGAAGAAGGTGGTTCCGGTAAAGTATATATGGTGCGCGAGGGATTGTTCAATAATGTGGATGCAGTAATCCATTGGCACCCGGGTGATGAGAATACCACTACTTACGATGGCGCCCTCGCCAATAAAAGTGCGAAATTTCGATTTCATGGTATTTCAGCGCATGCATCGGCTTCGCCCGAGCGCGGCCGGTCTGCACTGGATGGCGTAGAAGCGATGGACAATATGGTGAACATGATGCGTGAACACATCCCCAGTGAAACGCGTATTCATTATGTGATCACCAATGGCGGCAAGGCGCCGAATGTGGTACCGGATTTTGCGGAGGTATATTATTATTCACGGCACCCGAGCCGCGAAGTAGTGAAAGATATTTTTGAACGCATCCGCAAAGCGGGTGAAGGTGCCGCCATTGGTACGGAAACAAAAATGGATTTTGAAATCATCGGTGGCACCTATGATCTCTTGTTGAATACCAGCCTCGCTAAACTGATGCAAGCCAACCTGGAACAAGTGGGTGGTTTCAGTTATACCGATGCAGAAAAAACATTCGGACAATCCATACAATCTACGCTTGGTTTCAAAGCGCCCGATATCGCCAATGCCGGTAAAGTAAAACCGTTGAAGAAAACAGAAAACGCAGCGATGGGTTCAACGGATGTGGGTGATGTAAGCTGGACGGTGCCAACGGTTGGTATGTCGGCCGCCACCTGGGTGCCCGGTACACCGGCGCATAGCTGGCAGGCGGTGTCGGCGGGTGGTACTGAAATCGGTACCAAGGGCATGATGGTGGCAGCCAAAGCGATGACGCTCACGGCCATCGACCTGTTTATGGTGCCGTCAAATATTACGGCGGCGAAGGCGGAGTTTGATCAGTCGCGCGGCCCTGATTTCAAGTATGTACCGTTACTGGGCGATCGTAAGCCGGCGTTGAATTACCGCGATTGAAGGTTGAATTTTCGCCATTGAAATTGTACATAAGCAGCAAAAAATATCGAATAAGAGAGGCCGCATCGAAAAATGCGGCCTCTCTTATTCTATTAATTAATGCTGAGCAGTTGATGAACGCTGCACATGTAAAATATTGAACCCAGTAAAATATTGAACCCAGTAAAATGTTGAACCCTTTGAAATGTTGAACCTGGTATAATAATCAACAGTTTACTTGCATGCCAACTAACAGCTTCGTTCTATCTGGGCTATTTTTAAGAAAGCTTGTTTTGTCGGTCGGATGACTACTCATTACCCTGGTTCCTGCGATCACCACCCTGTCCACGATCACCACCTGGCCTTTGCCCTTGCGGTCTGTCGCCACTGCGATTTGGCTGGCCCCCGGGCCGCGAACCTCGATTGCCGCCACCTTGTTGCCCCTGGTTTTTGGGCGGCATTGGCTGTTGTGATTTCTGTTGAGGCGGCCGCTGCTGTTGTGGCTGCTGCGGACGACGCTGTGGTGGTGCGGGCTGTTCGCCGCCATTATTCGGTTGTGCCTGCCTGTTAGTAGCTTGGCCGCGGTTATTGCCGTTGGGCCGCTGCTGGTTGTCGCTTTTCTGCTTTTGCTGCTGCTTGCGGCGGCGATCGTTTTTCTCCAGGCTGCGTAAACTGATTTGGCCAACCACATCTACAAACTCAGGTTCCACTTCTTTCACTTTGCTGCTGGTCACTTCAACTGCTTCCAGCTCATCGGGTATCACACCCTGTGCATTCAGCGATTGAATCTTACGAACCCTTTCAATGGTTACCGGATACTGCTTATTGCTTTCCGGCAACACATACCACATAAGGTTTTTGAAAATGTCTTTTTTGATCAGGATGGCATTGCCCCTGGCCACTTTCAAGGTGTCGGCCCGGTCGGGGAAACCCTGCAAGGCATCTATATACGTATCGAGTTCGTAGTTGAGACAACATTTCAGTCGGCCGCACTGCCCACTGAGCTTGGTTTGGTTGATACTCAGGTTCTGGTACCGGGCAGCCGTGGTGTTCACGCTTTTGAAATCGGTGAGCCAGGTACTGCAACAGAGCTCGCGACCGCAACTGCCAATGCCACCCACTTTGGCGGCTTCCTGGCGGGCGCCGATCTGGCGCATCTCCACTTTCACCTTGAATTCGGTGGCGTAAATTTTGATCAATTCGCGAAAATCGACGCGGTCATCCGCTATATAAAAGAAAGTGGCTTTGCGGCCATCGGCCTGGATTTCCACTTCGCTGATCTTCATGTTCAGGTTGAGCTGGCGCGCAATCGCACGGGAACGAATCACTGCTTCCGGCTCGCGGGCCTTGTTGATCTTCATCAGGTCCAGGTCACGGTCGTTCGAACGCCGCAATACTTTTTTCATTTCCGAATCAAACTCGTTGGCGCCGCGCTTCTTCAATTGCAAGCGCACGATTTCACCCGTTAAACTAATTTCACCCACGTCTACACCGCTAACACCTTCTACCGTTACCATATCTCCTTTCTCAAAAGGCTGAAGCGCATTGTTTCGAAAAAAATCTTTGCGGCTTCCTTTATTGAACGAAACCTCCACCACTTTGCAAGCCGAATCAATATCGGCAAAGGGGAGATTTTGTAACCAGTCGAATGTATTCATGCGGTTGCAGCCGCCGGTAGAACAGCCACCATTGCTTTTGCAACCTTTGGGCGATCCACCTCCCGTTCCACAACTACTGCATCCCATATATTGATAATATGAATATTAATTAATTGAATCTGACAAATATACAGTTTTCTACCAGGTCGATATCCTTGCCTTGTCGCGCAGAATATGGAACATCTTAATACTCAACGCATGAAACAGCATTTTCGCGTGGGCATTGCGCTCAATATAATAAGCAGCCTTATCGAGCTCTTCTACAATTGCGCACTGCTGCGCCAGTGTTGCCATCTTGTTCAGTCGACCGATAAAGTCTTTTTCTTCGGGCGGTAGACTATGCGCCCACTCGCTGTCGCTGCCCAGGGCCGCCAACCGGATGGCCTGTTCCAGCAAATGATTGAAATAGCGCAAAAATTGTTTCTGTTTTTCGCGACCCTCTTTGCTGATTTCTTCAATCCATTTTACCAGTGCAATGGGCCCGTTTTTCAGCAGCGCATTCAACCAATCTCGAATCAACTGTTGAAAGTTGCCATCGGCATTTTTCAATTGTTGCAAGGCTTCGCGCAAATTGCCTTCGCTGATCACCGCCAGTTGCCTGGCTTCGCTGGCATCGAGCCCCGACTGCTGTTGCAAATAGTTATTGATATCTGCATCGGTAAGCGCCGGCACTTTCACCAACTGGCAGCGCGATATAATGGTAGGAAGTACCAGACTTTCGTTTTCAGCCACCAGTAAAAACAAC
>Ga0209794_1000524_pt1 | contig 53627 bp, 51 predicted proteins | sample EBPBio232013_DNA_FD_185869 | JGI IMG/M metagenome (GOLD analysis project Ga0209794, IMG submission 185869) | Wastewater treatment Type I Accumulibacter community from EBPR Bioreactor in Madison, WI, USA - Reactor 1_5/23/2013_ DNA (SPAdes)... | ecosystem: Engineered > Bioreactor > EBPR >...
CCGCGGATCGCCAATTTCGACGATCTCGACCCGCTCAAGGCCGAGGCCGGCGTCGAGGTGCGTCTCATCGAGCCGGGGCAGCCGCTTCCGGCGGAGGCGGCGCTGGTTCTGCTGCCGGGCTCGAAAACCACCATCGACGACCTCCTGTTCCTGCGCGCGCAGGGATGGGACATCGACATCGCCGCGCACGTCAGGCGCGGCGGGCGGGTGCTCGGCATATGCGGCGGCTACCAGATGCTCGGGCGGACCATCGGCGATCCCGACGGCATCGAGGGAGCGGCGCGCACGGTGCCGGGCCTCGGGCTCCTCGCCGTCGATACGGTGCTGACCGGCAACAAGAGCCTCGTCGCGGTGACGGGCACGGCCGGCGGCGCGGCCTTTTCGGGCTACGAGATGCATCTCGGCATGACGACGGGCGCGGATTGCGCGCGGCCCTTCGCGACGCTGTCGGACGGGCGAGGCGATGGCGCGGTTTCGCCGGACGGGCGGATCTGCGGCACCTACGTCCACGGCCTCTTCGCCAATGACGGGATGCGCCGGGCGTTCCTCTCGGCACTGGGGGCCGAGACCAGCAACCTCGCCTACGAGGCCATGGTGGACGACGTGCTGGACCGCTTCGCGGACCATCTCGCCGCCCATCTCGACATCGACAGGCTGTGGGCCATCGCGGGCAAGGCGGCCTGACGCCGCCCGAGGCGCCGGAAAGGCAGAACCGCCTCGTCATGGCCGGGCTTGGCCCGGCCATCCACGACTTGAACACCTCGGCGAAGAAGGAAGTCGTGGATGCCCGGCGCAAGGCCGGGCATGACGTTCCAACTGCGTAGACCTTCAAGCAGACATCGAACTCCCAAAACGAAACCGGGCGGCACGAGGCCGCCCGGAAACACGCATTGTCGGGACGATCGGATCAGGCGGCGCCGTAGCCGACCGTGCCCTTGATCTCGAGGAATTCCTCGAGACCGAAATCGGCATATTCGCGGCCGTTGCCGGACTGCTTGTAGCCGCCGAAGGGGGCGCCGCCATCCCAGGCGGGATAGTTGATGTAGACATTGCCCGAACGCATCTTCGAGGCGAGCTTGCGCGCCTTGTCGATGGAGCCGGACTGCACGTAGGAGGCAAGCCCGTAGGGCGTGTCGTTGGCGCGGTCGACGATCTCGTCCTCGCTCTTGTAGGGCAGGATCGACAGGACCGGCCCGAAGATTTCCTCGCGCGCGATGGTCATGTCGTCGGTGACGCCGGCGAAGACGGTCGGGCGGACGTAGTAGCCGCGGTTCAGCTCCTCCGGACGGCCGGGGCCGCCGGTGACCAGTTCCGCGCCTTCCTTGATGCCGGCCTCGATCAGCTTCTGGATCTTGTTGTACTGGATCTCGCTGACCACCGGGCCCATCCAGGTGTCGTCGAGCGTCGGCGAGCCGACCTTCAGCTTCTCGGCCGTTTCCTTGGCGACCTGCTTCGCCTCGTCGTGCCTGTCCGCCGGCACGAACATGCGCGTCGGCGCGTTACAGGACTGGCCGGAATTGCGCATCATGCCCTCGACGCCGAGCTTCACCGCCTTGGCGAGGTCGGCATCGGGCAGGATGATGTTGGCCGACTTGCCGCCGAGCTCCTGATGGACGCGCTTGACGGTGTCGGCCGCCGCCTTGGCGACGAGGATGCCGGCGCGGGTCGAGCCGGTGAACGAGACCATGTCGACGCCGGGATGACGGGCGATCGCCTCGCCCACGGTCGGGCCGTCGCCGTTGACGAGGTTGAACACGCCCTTCGGCACGCCGGCGGCATGCATGACCTCGGCGAAGATGATGGCGTTGATCGGCGCGACCTCGCTCGGCTTCAGCACCATGGTGCAGCCGGCGGCGAGCGCCGGGGCGACCTTGCACATGATCTGGTTAATCGGCCAGTTCCACGGCGTGATCATGCCGACGACGCCGATGGCCTCCTTGGCGATCAGGGTCGAGCCGCGCAGTTCCTCGAACTCGAAGTTCTCCAGCGTCTCGATCATCTTGGCGAGGTGGGCGGTGCCCATGCCTGCCTGCGCGGTGTGGGCGAGCTTCTTCGGCGCGCCCATCTCGCGGGACAGCGCGTCGGCGATGTCGGCGTAGCGGGCCTTGTAGGCCTCGGCGACCTTGCGCATCAGCGCGAGGCGCTCTTCCTTGGTGGTCTGCGAGAAGGTCTTGAAGGCCTCGCGGGCGGCCTTCACCGCCTTGTCCACGTCCGCCTCGGTGCCGAGCGCGATGGTGGCGAAAGCCTCCTCGGTCGAGGGATCGATCACGTCGATGGTCGCGCTGCCAGTCGGGGCAACCCACTCGCCGTTGATGTAGAATTTCAGGTTGTTCGACATCGCCTTCGTCCTCCAAACGCGCTTTATGGCCCCGATCGTGCCGAATTCGGAGATGGGGCGCAGAACCTGCCACCATTCGGCAGCAAAAAGCCAGAGCCGAGCCCCGTTTTTCCGGCAGGGCTCCCTTCCGCTGCCGCGCCCTTGCGGACGCGCCAAAAGCAAAGGGCCACGCTCGTCGCGCGGCCCTTCACCTGTGGAACCGATGATCCGATCAGCGCGTCGCGCGGGCGCGGGCGCGGATCATGAAGGCGTCGTAGGTGAACTCGGCGACCTGCCACCAGAGATACTGCTCGTTGCGGCTCGCCTGCATCGAGTCGATGATCTTCTTGAAGTCGGCGTTCTTCGCGGAGATCTCGGCATAGAGCTCGTTGGTCGCGTTGAACGCGGCTTCCATCACCTCCTGCGGGAAGGGGCGGAGCTGCGTGCCGGCAGCCACCAGGCGGCGCAGGGCGGCCGGGTTCTGCAGGTCGTACTTGGCCGGCATGACCTGGTTGGCGCTGGCGCAGGCGTTGGTCAGGGCCGCCTGATAGGTCTTCGGCAGGGCGTTCCACTTGTCCGAGTTGATGAAGGCGTGGACGGTCGGGCCACCCTCCCACCAGCCGGGATAGTAGTAGAACGGCGCCACCTTGTTGAAGCCGAGCTTCTCGTCGTCGTAGGGGCCGACCCACTCCGCCGCGTCGATGGTGCCCTTCTCGAGCGCCGGATAGATGTCGCCGCCGGCGACCTGCTGCGGCACGACGCCGAGCTTGGCCAGCACTTGGCCGGTGATGCCGGCGATGCGCATCTTCAGGCCGTTGAGATCGGCGACGGTCTTGATCTCCTTGCGGAACCAGCCGCCCATCTGGGCGCCCGTGTTGCCGGCCGGGATCGCGTGGATGTTGAACTTCTTGTAGAACTCGTTGAACAGCTCGTTGCCGCCGCCCTGGATCAGCCAGGCGTTCATCTGGCGGGCATTGAGGCCGAAGGGCACCGCCGTGCCGATGGCGAAGGTCGGGTCCTTGCCGACATAATAGTACGAGCAGGTGTGGCACATCTCGACGGTGGCGTTGGACACCGCATCGAGGGCCTGCAGGCCGGGAACGATCTCGCCGGCGGCGAAGACCTGGATCTGGAACTTGTTGTCAGTCATCTCCGCGACCTGCTTGGAGATGGTGTCGGCGGCGCCGAAGATGGTGTCGAGCGATTTCGGGAAGGACGAAGTCAGGCGCCACTTCACCTCGGGCGCGGACTGGGCGACGGCCGGCGCGGCAACGGCGGCAGCAGCGAGGCCGGCGGTGGAAGCGGCCAGGAAATTGCGGCGTTTCATCGGGGCTCCTCCTCAGAAGCGAAAGGCCGGATTCCCGGCACAGTTCAGCGGAGGGGCCATAAGCCTGATGTGGGGGCAAATCCGCAATGCCCCACCCGCATGGCTGCCACCCGCGTCGACTTTCGTCTAGATCGGGATCCGCTCGGCCCGACGCTCCCCATGCGTGCCGCCCGTAGCCGTTCGGCACGCTGGCGCGCGCGTCGCCAACGCCTATAGTGACGTGAAACGACAAGAAAAACGGCCGTCGAATGCGGCCAGGGGAGAACGCGATGGATGGGGCAGACGCCTGTTCCGAACGGTTCATGCTGGTTGGCCCTGACCGCGTCTTCTACGCCGGGTTGCTTGGCCGGCCACGACGCCGCACCCTCGGCTCCTTCATCCTCTTCGCCTCGATGGAAGGCCGCCTGTGCCTGACCGTGTCGGGCCAGCCGAGCCGCTGGGTCGAGGCGGCGGTGCTCCCCGCCTATGCCGAGCACACGATCGAGAGCGAGCATCCCCACGCCATCGGCATCCTGATCGAGCCCGAAACGGTGGATGCGGCAGCGCTCGCGCAATTGCAGGCCGAGACCCTTGCGACCGACGAGGCTCGCCTTGCCAGCCGCATCCGCGACGCCTACGCCACGCTCCGCGCGACGCCGCTGAAGCACGAGATGACCACGGAGGCTTTCGACCGGGTCGCGCTCGGCGCCCCCCTCGCGCGCCGCCGCATCGACCCGCGCATCGCCCGCGTCGTCGCCATGCTGCATGCCCGCCCCGGCGACGCGCTGACCGCCTCGGACTGCGCGGAGGCGGTGAACCTGTCGGTTTCGCGTTTCCTGCATCTGTTCAAGCAGGAGACGGGGTTCGCCTTCCGCGCCGTGCGGGCCTGGAAGCGGGCGCGGCACCTGCTCAACTACGCCAATGCGACCATCAACATGGCGCATCTCGCCCTCGACATCGGCTATCCGGATTCGACCCATTTCTCCCATTCGATCCGGCGCTTCTACGGGCTCCAGCCGAGGGCGATCTTCTCCGGCTCCCGGCGGCTCGAAATCTTCCGCAACGGCCCCGCCGAGGCATGACCAGTTCACGCAAGAAGGCGGGACGGCGTCGGCCCTAGCCTTGCCGGCAGTCCCCCATCACCAGACGGAATCCGCCATGCTGTTCACCGCCGAGCACGAGGAGGTCCGCCGGACGCTCCAGAAGTTCATCGCCAGCGAGGTGAACCCGAACGTCGATGCCTGGGAGGAGGCCGGACGCTTTCCCGCGCACGACCTGTTCAAGAAGATGGGCGATCTCGGGCTTCTGGGCCTCAACAAGCCAATCGAATATGGCGGCATGGGGCTCGACTATTCATACGCCATCCTGATGGCGGAAGAACTCGGCGGCATCACCTGCGGCGGCGTGCCCATGGGCATCGGCGTGCAGACCGACATGGCGACGCCGGCGCTGGCGCGGTTCGGCTCGGACGAATTGAGGCGCGAGTTCCTCGCCCCCGCGATCAGCGGCGACTACGTCGCCTGCATCGGCGTGTCCGAGCCGGGCGCGGGCTCCGACGTCGCCTCGGTCAAGACCACCGCCCGCTCGGACGGCGACGACTACGTCATCTCCGGCGGCAAGATGTGGATCACCAATGGCGCGCAGGCCGACTGGATCTGTCTTCTGGCCAATACCGGCGAGGGGCCGGTCCACCGCAACAAGTCGCTGATCTGCGTGCCGATGAAGGAGAAGGGCGTCACCGTCGCACGCACGCTCGACAAGCTCGGCATGCGCTCGTCCGACACCGCGCAGATCTTCTTCGACGAGGTGCGGGTGCCGAAGCGCAACCGCGTCGGCGAGGAGGGCAAGGGCTTCACCTACCAGATGATGCAGTTCCAGGAGGAACGGCTGTGGGGCGCGGCGGCCAAGCTGAAGCCGGCCGAGCGGATCATCGACCAGACCATCGAATATACCAGCGGGCGCAAGGCCTTCGGCCGCTCTATCCTCGACAATCAGGTGGTGCATTTCCGCCTGGCCGAGCTCAAGACCGAGGTGGAGCTGCTGCGCTCGCTCGTCTACCGCGCCGCCGAGCAGCTCGTCGCCGGCGAGGACATGACGACGCTCGCCTCCATGGCGAAGCTGAAGGCCGGACGCCTCGGCCGCGAGGTCGGCGACAGCTGCATGCAGTACTGGGGCGGCATGGGCTACATGAACGAGACGCCCGTCACCCGCTATTATCGCGACTCGCGCCTGACCTCGATCGCCGGCGGCGCCGACGAGGTCATGCTGTCCATCATCTCCAAGGCCATGGGCACCCTGCCCGGCATGAGCAACCGATGAAATTGCCGCGGAAATCGAACCGCCGTTCGTTATGGCTGGGCTTGTCCCGGCCATCCACGACTTGATCCCGAGTTCGAAGGAATTCGTGGATGCCCGGCACAAGGCCGGGCATGACGCGGGAGAGTCTCCTGCGCGACATCCCTTCCGAGGTATCGCATGATCACGCTCTATCACTGCCTTTCAGCACGCTCCTTCCGGCCGCTCTGGCTCTTGGAGGAGATGCAGATTCCCTATGAGCTGAAGCTGCTGCCCTTCCCGCCGCGCGCCGCGGCGAAGGAGTATTTCGAGATCAACGTGCTCGGCACGGTGCCCTTCCTGATCGACGGCGAGACGCGCATGAGCGAGTCCGCCGCAATCTGCGAATATCTCGCGGTGAAGCACGGCCCGACGCCGCTTGCCGTCCTCCCCGAGGAGAAGGATTTCGGTCTCTGGCTCAACTGGCTGCACCAGAGCGACGCGACGCTGACCTTCCCGCAGACGCTGGTGCTGCGCTACGCGCGGTTCGAGCCGCCGGAGCGCCGCCAGCCGCAGGTGGCGGAAGACTATGCCAAATGGTTCCTCGGCCGCATGCGGATGCTGGATGCCCATCTCCTGAACCATGAATGGCTCGCCGCTGGCCGCTTCACCGCCGCCGACGTCACCGTCGGCTATGCGCTGATGCTGGCCGAGGTGCTGGGCCTGACGAAGGAGTTCCAGCCGCAGACGACCGCCTACTGGACGCGGCTGAAGGAGCGCGACGGCTTCAAGCGGGCGCTGGCGGTGCAGGAGAAGGCGGCCGAGGCGCAGGGCATCCCGCCGATCTTCCCGAAGGCGAAGGCGGGGTAGCGGCAGAAGCGGCGGCGCTCACCACGGCACGATCCGTCATCCCCGGCCGAGGCGTAAGCCGAGGGGAAGGGGATCCAGGGGTTGCTGGAACGCAACCGCGCCGCTTCTGCCCTTCAACTCCTGGCCCCCCTTCCCTCACCCTCCGGGCTCGCCGGGGGTGACGTGTGCTTGCATCAGCCACTGCGCGCAAGACGGCGCGGCGGCCCGCCGACAGTCTTGAGGCCAGCCCCGGCGCACCATCGCCGCGAGAGTTCTGTTGCCCATGGCCGTCATCGATACCCGCATCTCTCCCGCGAGCGAGACCTTCCAGGCAAACCGCGCGCATATGCTCGGCCTGCTGGAGAAGCTGCGCGGCCTCGAGGATCGCGCCCGCGCCGCTTCCGCCGCCGCCGGTCCACGCTTCCACGAGCGTGGACAGTTGCTGCCGCGCGAGCGCATCGCGCTGCTGCTCGATCCCGGCGCGCCGTTCATCGAGCTCGCCACCCTGTCCGGCTACCAGATGGACACCAGGGACCCCGCCAAGAGCGTGCCGGGCAGCGGCGTCATTTCCGGCATCGGCTTCGTCTCGGGCGTGCGCTGCTACGTCTCGGCCTCGGATGCCGGCATCGACGCGGGCGCGCTTCAGTCCATGGGGCTGGAGAAGAAGCTGCGCGGCCAGGAGATCGCGCTGGAGAACCGCCTGCCCTATATCCAGCTGGTCGAGAGCGCCGGCGCGAACCTGCTGCGCTACCGCGTCGAGCACTTCATCCACGGCGGCACGACCTTCCGCAACCTCGCGCGCCTCTCGGCCGCAGGCTTGCCGGTGATCACCGTGACGCACGGCTCGTCGACCGCCGGCGGCGCCTACCAGACCGGCCTTTCCGACTACATCGTCATGGTGCGCGGCCGTACGCGCGCCTTCCTCGCCGGCCCGCCGCTTTTGAAAGCCGCGACCGGCGAGATCGCAACCGAGGAAGAGCTCGGCGGCGCGGAGATGCACACGACGATCTCGGGCCTCGGCGACTACATGGCCGAGGACGACCGCGACGCGCTCCGCATCGCCCGCGAGATCGTCGCGGGGCTCGGCTGGGACAGGGACGTGCCGTCTTACGCCGCGCCTGAATTCGAAGAGCCGAAATACGACGCCGAAGACCTCACCGGCATCATGCCCGCCGACCTCAAGCGCCCCGTCGACATGCGCGAGGTGATCGCCCGCATCGTCGACGGCTCGAACTTCCTCGCCTTCGGGGAAAATTACGGGCCGGCGACCGTCTGCGGCCACGCGACCATCGAGGGACACCCGGTCGGCATCATCACCAATAACGGCCCGCTGGACCCGGCCGGCGCCAACAAGGCGACCCACTTCATCCAGGCCTGTTGCCAGTCGAAGACGCCGATCATCTACCTCAACAACACGACCGGCTTCATGGTCGGCCGCGCCTACGAGGAGGCCGGCATGATCAAGCACGGCTCCAAGATGATCCAGGCGGTGACGAATGCCACCGTGCCGCAGATCACGCTCTATTGCGGGGCGTCCTACGGCGCCGGCAATTACGGCATGTGCGGGCGCGGCTTCAACCCGCGCTTCTGCTTCTCTTGGCCGAATGCGCGCACCGCCGTGATGGGGGCGGAACAGGCCTCCGAGACCATGGCGATCGTTGCACGCGCGGGCGCGGCCCGGCGCGGCAAGGAAGCGGACGAAGCGCAGATCGGCGCGATGAAGGCACAGATCACCGAATTGTTCGAGAGCCAGATGGACGTGTTCACGACCTCCGCGCGGCTGCTCGACGACGGCGTCATCGACCCGCGCGATACCCGCGCGGTGCTCGCCGAAACACTTGCCACCTGCCGTGAGGCCGAACGGCGGAACCCCAAGCCCATGCAGTTCTCGGTGGCGAGGCCGTGACCATGACCGTCGTTCCCTTGAAGCCGCCGAAGATCGCCGAAACGCCGTTCCGCACGGTGCTGGTCGCCAATCGCGGCGAGATTGCCTTGCGCATCATGGCGACCGCCAAAGCCATGGGCTACGGCACGGTCGCGGTCTATTCGAGCGCCGACGCAAAGGGCCGGCATGTCAGCTTTGCCGACCGTGCGGTCCTGATCGGCGGACCGCTGCCGGCTGAATCCTATCTGAACATTCCGGCGATCATCGAAGCGGCGAAGGCCTCGGGCGCGGATGCGGTCCATCCAGGCTACGGCTTCCTCGCGGAGAACGCAGCCTTTGCCCGCGCCTGCCGCGAGGCCGGCCTCGTCTTCATCGGCCCCTCCGCCGAATCCATCGAGGCGATGGGCGACAAGGCCCGCGCAAAAGCCTTCATGGCTGCCGCAGGCGTTCCCGTCGTGCCCGGCTACCAGGGTGACGACCAGAGCGAGGCGCGCTTCGCAGCCGAAGCCGAGAAGATTGGCTTTCCCGTGATGATCAAGGCGGTGGCCGGCGGCGGCGGGCGCGGCATGCGCCTCGTGCCCGATGCTGCAAGCCTGCCGGCGCTGCTGGCCAGCGCGCAGTCGGAGGCAAGAAACGCCTTCGGCGATGCGACCGTGCTGATCGAGAAGGCCATCGTCGCGCCGCGCCACATCGAGATCCAGGTGTTCGGCGACCGGCACGGCAACGCCATCCATGTCGGCGAGCGCGATTGCTCGATCCAGCGCCGCCACCAGAAGCTGATCGAGGAAGCCCCCTCGACCGCCGTCTCGCCGGACCTGCGCGAGCGCATGGGCGAGGTCTCGGTCAAGGCCGTTCAGGCGCTCGGCTACGAGGGCGCCGGCACGCTTGAATTTCTGCTCGACCGCAACGGCCATTTCTACTTCATGGAGATGAACACCCGTCTGCAGGTAGAGCACCGCGTCAGCGAGCGGCTCATCGGTCGCGACTTCGTCGAATGGCAGCTGAAGATCGCTGCGGGCGAAAGGCTGCCGGAGGCGCAGCACCAGTTTCATCCGCATGGCCACGCCATCGAGATCAGGCTTTGCGCCGAAGACCCGGCCCTCGACTTCCTGCCGCAGTCCGGGCGCTTTCATACCTGGCGCGAGTATTGCGGCGGCTATGGCGTGACGGTCGACACCGCCATGACGGCTGGCGCGGATGTCTCGCCCTACTACGACTCGATGGTCGCCAAGGTCTTCGCCCATGGCCCGACGCGAGAGGACGCGCGCAAGACCCTGCTCCTCTGGCTGGACGAGTTTGCCAGCCTCGGGGTCAAGACCAATCAGGGCTTCCTGCAACGCGCCCTGAGCCATCCCGATTTCGTCGCGGGCAATGTCACGACGGCCTTCATCGCGGAGCACGGGGCCGCGCTGATGGACCGCCCGACACCAGAGGGATTGCCGGATGCGGCGCTCGCCGCGGCGATCCTCTACGACGACCTCACCCCCGAGCGTTATCGCGCCCGGCCACGGCACCTCGGGCCGCCTTTGCCGATCCCGATGACCCTTGATGTCGACGGCACGCGCCACGAGGTCATGGTCCACCGCGAGAGGGATGGAAGCCATCGGATCGGTGCCGCAGCGTCCGAGTTCAGCGTGGCGTTCGAAACAGCCGTGCCTGATCTCGGGGCGGACGCCCCGCAATTCCGCTATGTGCTCGACGGCGTCGCGAGGGACGTTCCGTATCTGCAGGTCGGCAACGAGCTCTTCATCCAGCGCGGCGCCGACCAGGTCCATGTTCGCGACCTCACCCGCGCGGCGACGCGGCCGGCGGGGAGCGACGGCAGCGATGGCCGGCTCACCGCCGCCATGAACGGCCGCATCGTCGCCGTCCATGCGGCTCCTGGCGATGACGTGGCGGCGGGCCAGCCGCTGGTGACGCTGGAGGCCATGAAGATGGAGCATGTCCATGCCGCCCCCATCGCTGGCAGGCTGGTCGAGATCGGCGTCGCCGCCGGCGAGCAGGTGACGACCGGCCGGCTGCTCGCCGCCATCGAGAAGACCGCCTGAGCGGAGACGACCCATGACCGATGCCGTCCTGACCGCCAAATCCGGCCACGTGCTGACCATCACCATCAACCGGCCCGACAAGCGCAATGCCATGAACGCCGAGGTCATCGCCGGCATCGCCGCGGGCTGGCGGACGGCACACGAGGACAGCGACATCCGCGTCATCGTGCTGACCGGCGCCGGCGACAAGGCCTTCTGCGCCGGCGCGGATCTCGCGCGCGGACAGGGCGCGTTCCAGGATTTCTCGAAGCCCAACAGCGACTATGCCGATCTGCTGCGCCTCACCCAGAACGCCACCAAGCCGTCCATCGCGCGGGTCAACGGCACCTGCATGGCCGGCGGCATGGGGCTCCTGTGCATGACCGACATGGCGATTGCGGCTGACAATGCCGTGTTCGGCCTGCCGGAGGTGAAGGTCGGCGTCTTCCCGATGCAGGTGCTGAGCCTGCTGCAACTCACCGTGCCGCGCCGTCTCGTCGCAGAGTGGTGCCTCACCGGCGAGCCCTTCACGGCCGAGGAGGCGAAGGCCGCCGGCCTTATCAACCACGTCGCGCCGGCAGACGGGCTCGACGCCAGGGTCGACTGGCTGATCGGCCGGATCACCGACAAGTCGCCGGCCGCCATCCGGCGCGGCAAATATGCCATGCGCGCGATTCACGCCATGAGCTTCGACGAGGCCATCGCCTATACGGAAGGCCAGATCGCCCTGACCGCCGCGACCGAGGACGCCAAGGAGGGCATCGCGGCCTTCCAGGAGAAGCGCAAGCCGGTCTGGACGGGACGCTGACTCTCAGTTGCGATCCCTCGTCGCCATGGCCGGGTTCAGCCCGGCCATCCACGACTTGAACACGGCCGGCGACAAGGAAGTCGTGGATGCCCGGCATAGCCGAGGCGGAGCCTCGGCGTTCAAGCGGAAGAATAGCGACCGCAGGTCCGTTGGCCGGGCATGACGAGATTGGCGGCGCCAGCACGCTCCCATAGCGGCTGAACGCAAGACGGCCCGGCGCAGTGCTGGAACTCTCGGCCCCATGAGCGACAAGGTCATCATCACCTGCGCCCTCAACGGCGTTCTGACCGATCCGAAGCAGCACGCCGTGCCGGTGACCCCGGCCGAGATGGCGGCCGAGGCCCGGCGCGCCTTCGAGGCGGGCGCGGCGATGATGCACATCCACCTGCGCAACCAAGGCGAGGGCAAGGGTCATCTGCCGTCCTGGGACCCGGCGCTCTCGGCGGAGGTGCAGGCGGCGATCCGCGCGGCCTGCCCGGGGGTGATCATCAACCACACGTCCGGCGTGGTCGGGCCGAACTATCAGGGCGCGCTCGACTGCATCGCAGCGACGAAGCCGGAGGTCGCGGCCTGCAATGCCGGCTCGCTCAACTATCTCAAGGTGAAGTCGGACGGCAGCTGGGCCTGGCCGCCGCACCTGTTCGACAATCCGGTCGAGAAGGTGAAGGCCTATCTCGACGTGATGATCGCGTCCCGGTCGCTCCCCGAATTCGAGTGCTTCGACACCGGCATCGTGCGCTGCGTCGAGATGTTCCGACGCGCCGGGCTCTATGGCGGACCGCTGCAATACAATTTCGTCATGGGGGTTGAATCCGGCATGCCGGCGGACCCTGACCTGCTGCCGATCCTGCTGAAGCTGAAGGCCCCGGATTCGAACTGGCAGGTGACCGCCATCGGCCGCGCCAGCATCTGGCCTCTGCACCGCCGTTGTGCTGAACTCGGCGGGCATCTGAGGACCGGCCTCGAAGACACGTTCTACAAGTCCGACGGAGAGAAGGTAACCTCCAACGGGCAGTTGATCGCCGAGATCGCCGCGACGGCGCGAGCCGCCGGGCGCACCATCGCCAGCCCTGCGGAGGCGCGCGCGATCCTGAAGATCGCCTGACGCCTTTCTGAATTGCCTGCCTTTCGAAGTGCATGCCGAGCCGGAACACCGGCCGACAACAAAAGTGCCTTGAGGGAATGCCGACAAGGGGAGACCCGGCTTGCAATTCATCCAGCTCGTCATCAGCGGGCTTGCGCAGGGCTGCATCTACGGCCTGATCGCGCTCGGATTCGTGCTGATCTACAAGGCGACCGAAACGGTCAATTTCGCGCAGGGCGAACTGTTGATGATCGGCGCCTTCGCCGGTCTCTTCGCCTCGACGGTGCTCGGCCTGCCCTACTGGCTGGCGCTGGTCGCCGCGATGATCGCCACCGCCATTGTCGGCTTCGGGCTGGAGCGCGTGGTGCTGCGCCCGATCCTCGGCCAGTCGGCGGTGTCCATCGTCATGGTCACCATCGGCATCGGCTACATGTCGCGCGGCCTCATCACCATGCTGCCGGTGGTCGGTACCGACACGCACACCCTGCCCGTGCCGTTCCGCGGCGAGGTGTTCCGCGTCGGTGGCCTCGTCATCTCGGCCGAGCACATCGTCATCATCGTCACGACCATCGTGCTCTGCGCGCTGCTGGCCGCGCTGTTCCGCTACACCAAGGTCGGCGTCGCGATGCAGGCCATGAGCCAGAACCAGCTCGCGGCCTATTACATGGGCATCCCGGTGAAGCGGCTCTCCAGCCTCGTCTGGGCCATCGCCGCCGCGGTCGCGGCCATTGCCGGCATCCTGCTCGCGCCGCTCACATTCATCCACGCCAATATGGGCCTGATCGGCATCAAGGCCTTCCCGGCGGCGGTGATCGGCGGCTTCACCTCGCTGCCCGGCGCCATCGTCGGCGGGCTGATCATCGGGGTCGTCGAGCAGCTCGCGGGCTTCTACCTGATCGAGGGCTTCAAGGACGCGGCGCCCTTCATCGTCGTGCTGGCCATGCTGATCTTCAAGCCGAACGGCCTGTTCGGCGAACGTCTCGCCAAAAAAGTCTAGAGCGAGGTGTGACGCCATGCGCTTCATCTTCAAGACCCGCTACGAGCAGGACATCAACCTCTTCCAGCATGGCGGCCAGATGTTCTGGTACGCCGTCCTCGGCCTCGTCCTCATGGCCGCGCCCTTCGTCGTCTCGTCCTATGTGCTGACGCAGCTCAGCCAGATCTTCATCTACTCCATCGTCGCCTTCGGCCTGATGCTGCTCGCAGGCTTCACCGGGCAGCTGTCCCTCGGCCATGCCGCCTTCCTCGCGGTCGGCGCCTATACCGAGGCGGTGCTGGCGATAGCCGGCGTGCCGTTCCTCGTCTCGGTGCCGCTGTCGGGCCTGTTCGCGGCCGTCGTCGGCATCATCGTCGGCCTGCCGGCGCTGCGGGTGAAGGGCCTCTATCTCGGCATCGCGACACTCGCCTTCGGCACGATCATCGAGGAGATCATCGCCCGCGCCGAGCCGATCACCGGCGGCAATGCCGGCCTGATGGTGCCGCCGATCAACCTGTTCGGCCTGCGCTTCGCCGACGGTCCGGCCTTCTACTATCTCGCCTTCGCCTTCGCGCTGGCGGCGGGGCTGATCCTCATCAACATCCTGCGCTCGCCGACGGGCCGCGCTTTCGTAGCGATCCGCGACTCCGAGATTTCCGCCCAGTCGATGGGCGTCAATCTCGCCGTCTACAAGACCATGTCCTTCGCCATCTCGGCGGCCTTCGCCGGAGTGGCGGGCGCGCTCTACGCCCACAACATCCGCTTCCTGTCGCCGGACCAGTTCACCGTCGTCCAGTCCATCGAACTGATCATGATGGTGGTGATCGGCGGACTCGGCTCGATCCACGGCGCGGTCTATGGCGCGATCTTCCTGATCGCCCTGCCGCAGGCGATCAATGCGGTGAAGCCTTTCCTGCCGCTGTTCCTGTCGGAGGCGACCGGCCTGCAGCCGACCATATTCGGCCTCGTCCTCGTGCTGGTCGTGCTGTTCGAGCCGCTCGGCATCTACGGCGCCTGGCTGAAGACGCGGACCTATTTCGACCTCTTCCCGTTCTACCGGCAGGGCATGTTCCGCCGGCAGAAGGCGTTCCAGAAATCGGACCGGCTGAAATGAGCGCGCCCTTCTTCGAGGCTCACGGCATCTCCGTCCAGTTCGGCGGTCTGAAGGCCGTCGACGGCGTCAGTTTCACCGTCGACAAGGGCGAGGTCTTCACCATCATCGGGCCGAACGGCGCCGGCAAGACCACGGTCTTCAACATCGTCAGCCGCATCTACGATCCGAGCGCCGGCAAGGTGGTGCTGGAGGGCGAGGACATCACCGAGGTTCCCGCGCACCGCATCGCCAAACTCGGCATCGCGCGCACCTTCCAGAACATCGAGCTGTTCGAGCATGCGACCGTGCTGCAGAACCTCCTGATCGGCGCGCATGTCCACCGCACCACCAACCCCGTCGCGGAGGCGCTGTTCCTGCCCTCGGTGAAGCGCGCCGAGGTGGCGCTGCGCGAAAAGGTGGAGGAGGTGATCGACCTTCTCGATCTCGCCGTCCATCGCGACTCCATGGTCGCCGGCCTGCCCTACGGCGCGCGCAAGGTGGTCGAGCTGGGGCGGGCGCTGTGCACGCGGCCGAAGCTCCTGCTGCTCGACGAACCCTCCTCCGGCCTCAACGTCGAGGAGACCGAGGACATGGCCTTCTGGATCGAGGACATCACCAAGGACCTCGGCATCACCGTCATCATGGTCGAGCACGACATGACGCTGGTGTCGCGCGTCTCCGACCGGGTGCTGGCGATGAACCAGGGCCGCGTCCTCGCCATGGGCTCGCCCGCCGAGGTGCAGCGCCACCCGGCCGTGGTCGAAGCCTATATCGGCGCGCCGGCCGGTCCCGGCATGGCGCCGCTGGAGAAGGCGTCATGAGCGAGCCGATGCCGAACGAGCCGATCCTGACGCTCGCCAATGTCGAGGCCGCCTACGGCGCGGTGAAGGCGATCCGCGGCGTGTCGCTCAAGGTTCCGAAGGGTGCCATCGTCACGGTTCTGGGCGCGAACGGCGCAGGCAAGACGACGATCCTCAAGACCATTTCGGGCATCCTCGATCCGCAGAAGGGCTCGATCGCCTTCAAGGGCGAGGCCATCGAGCGGCGCGACCCCGCCGACATCGTCCGGCGCGGCATCAGCCAGGCACCCGAGGGCCGCGAGGTCTTCCCGCTGCTCTCGGTGCGCAACAACCTGATGATGGGCGCCTATACCCGCTCGGACCGCGATCAGGTGGCGCGCGACATCGAGCTGGTCGAGAGCTATTTCCCGATCCTGAAGGAGCGCGCCGATCAGGATGCCGGGCTTCTCTCCGGCGGCCAGCAGCAGATGCTGTCGATCTCGCGCGCGCTGATGGCGAACCCCGATCTCCTGCTGCTCGACGAGCCGTCGCTCGGCCTGTCGCCGAAGCTGACGCAGGAGATCTTCGCCATCGTCAAGCGGATCAACCGCGAGCGCGGCGTGACCATCCTCCTCGTCGAGCAGAACGCCGCGCTGGCGCTGGCGACGGCCGATATCGGCTACATTCTGGAGCTCGGCCGCATCGTCATGGAAGGCCCTGCCGCAGAACTCGCCGAGAAGGACGACGTCAAGGAGTTCTATCTCGGCCAGAAGGATGTCGGCGTGCGCGGCCAGCGACGCTGGAAGAAAAAGAAGATGTGGAGGTGACAATGGGCCTTCTCGACATCTGGCCGAACCAGGACATCCGCCTTCCCGCCATCCCCAAGGGCGACACCATCGCACGTGCCTTCGATGCTGCCGTCGCGATGCGGACGGACCGGGTTGCCGTGCGGCAGAAGGAATTCGGCATCTGGCAGGAGACGACGTGGGCGGAGATGGGCCGCGCCGTGCGCGAGATCGGCATGGGTCTCGTCGCGCTCGGCCTCAAGCCCGGCAATGTCGCCTCCATCCTCGCCAATACCCGCCGGGAATGGACCTATGCCGACTATGCCGTGATCGGCGCGGGCGGCGTCTCGAACGGCATCTACCCGACCGACGCGCCGGGCCAGTGCGAATATCTGATGGCCGATTCCGGCTCGCGCTTCGTCTTCGTGGAGGACGAGGAACAGCTCGACAAGATCCTCGAGGTGCGCGAGCGCCTGCCGCTTCTCGAAAAGATCATCGTCATGGAGACGGAGGGGCTCACCCGCTTCTCCGATGCACAGGTGATGACCATCGACGAGCTGCGCGCCCTCGGCCGCGAGGCGGACATGCGCGACCCCGGCGAGTGGGAGCGCCGGCGGGATTCGCGGGCCGGCGACGATCTCGCCATCCTCGTCTACACCTCCGGCACCACGGGCAAGCCGAAAGGGGCGATGATCACCCATCGCAACATCCTCGCGGCCATCGAGGTGATCGCCTCGGAATCGATCCGGCAGAACGAGGACGACCAGCGCATGGCCTTCCTGCCGCTCTGCCACGTGGCAGAGCGCGTCGGCGGCCAGTTCCTCGCGCTCTATTCCGGCGCGACGCTGAACTTCGTCGAGAATCCCGAGACGGTGCCGGACAATGTCCGCGAGATCGCGCCGACCATCTTCTTCGCGGTGCCGCGCATCTGGGAGAAGTTCTATTCGGGCGTCACCATCCGCCTCGCCGAGGCGACGTCGCTGCAGCGCGCGATCTATGGCTGGGCGATCGCGCAGGGCAAACAGGCCGCCGACCTCGCCATCGACGGCAAGCCGGTGCCGGCCTCGCTCCGCCTGAAGGTGAAGCTCGGCCGCTGGCTCGCCCTCGACAATATCCGCAAGGCCATCGGCATCCACCGCTGCCGGTTCCTGGCGACCGGCGCGGCGCCGATCTCGCCCGATCTCATCCGCTGGTATTTCGCCCTCGGCGTGCCGATGCTGGAAATCTGGGGCATGACCGAAACCTCCGGCGCCGGCTCCGTCGTGCCCATCGACAAGGTCAAGCCGGGCACGATCGGCAAGCCGACCAGCGCCATCGAGATGAGGATCGGCGAGCACGGCGAAATCCTCGCGCGCGGCCCCACCATCATCAAGGGCTACCTCAACCAGCCCGAAAAGACCGCCGAGACGATCCGCGACGGCTGGCTGCACACCGGCGATGTCGGCTCGGTCGACAACGAGGGCTTCTTCCGCATCACCGACCGGATGAAGGACATCATCATCACCGCGGGCGGCAAGAACATCACCCCGAGCGAGTTGGAAAACGAGCTGAAGTTCTCGCCCTATGTCACCGACGCGGTGATCATCGGCGACAAGCTGCCCTATCTCACCGCCCTGATCATGATCGACCAGGAGAATGTCGAGAAGTTCGCGCAGGACCACGACATCCCCTTCTCCAACTATGCGAGCCTGTGCCGCGCCAAGGCCGTGCTCGACCTGATCCAGGGCGAGATGGACCGCGTGAACAGGAAGTTCGCCCGCGTCGAGCAGGTGAAGGCCTTCCGCCTGATCGAGCAGCGCCTCACCGCCGAGGATGAGGAACTGACGCCGACCATGAAGCTGAAGCGCAACCTCGTGCAGAAGAAATATGCCGACCTGATCGCCGGCATGTACCGCAGTTCCGCTGCGTAAGGGCCCCTATAGGCCCGGCATCGGACCCGTATTAGCATCGACCTCAAGGACCGGCATGACCCGGCCAGCAACAAGGCCCCGGACATACCGGGCCAATCCAGATGGAGGACACCATGACTCTCAGATTGAGCGCATGTTTCGCCCTTGCCGCCGGCCTCGTTGCAGGCCCGGCCATGGCGCAGACCCAGGGGATCACCGACACCCAGATCACCATCGGGACGATCCAGGACCTGTCGGGTCCGATTGCCGCTTTCGGCAAGCAGACCCGCAACGGCATGCAGATGTTCTTCGACGAGCTCAACGCCCGCGGCGGCATTCACGGCCGCCAGGTGCGCCTCCTCGTCGAGGACAATGCCTATGACCCGCGCAAGGCGCTGCTCGCCACCCAGAAGCTGGTCAATTCCGACCGCATCTTCATGATGCTCGGCCATATCGGCACGGCGCAGAACATGGCGGCCATGCCGGTGCAGTTCGAGCGCAACGTGCCGAACTTCATGCCGGTCACCGCGGCACGCGAAATGTACCTGCCGCCGACCCGCCTGAAGATGGCCTTTGCCACCGCCTATTACGACCAGCTCCTGACCATGCTGCCGAGCATCGTCCAGGAGAAGAAGGCCACCCGCGTCTGCACCGTCTACCAGGACGACGAGTTCGGCCTCGAGGTGATGCGCGGCGGCGAGGCGGCGCTGAGGACCATGAACATGGCCTTTGTCGAGCGCGCCACCTACAAGCGCGGCGCGACCGAGTTCTCCTCGCAGGTGGCCCGCCTGAAGGCCGCCAACTGCGACCTCGTGGTGATGGGCACGATCATCCGCGAGACCGTCGGCGTGCTGGCCGAGGCCCGCAAGATCGGCCTCACCGCCACTTTCGTCGGGACGAGCGCGGCCTATACCCATCTGATCCCGGCGCTCGGCGGACCGGTCGCCGAGGGCTTCTATGCGGTGACCACCACCGCCCATCCCTATCCGGATGATCCGAACCCGCAGATCCGCGACTGGGCCGCCCGCTACAAGGCGAAGTTCGGCGAGGATGCGACGGTGTTCTCGGCCTATGGCTGGATCATCGGCGACCTGTTCGCGCAGGTCGCCGAAAAGGCCGGCCGCGACCTGACGGTGGACAGCTTCCTGCGCACCATCGAGACGACGCAGTTCGGCGCCGACATGTTCGACAGCCAGGGCTGCAACATCACGCCGCAGAACCGGCTCTGCAACAATGCGGCGCGCCTGTCGCAGGTGCGGAACGGCCGCTGGGTGGTCACCCAGGGCTGGGTGCGCGGCGCCACGCCGACGCACTGACGCCATGATCGGGAGACGCCGCCGGCCGGCCCGGCGGCGTCTTCTTTTTTGCGCAGCATGAGCGCAGCAATTCCGCAGGAGCGCGCCGTGACGCACCCCTTCTACACGGCCGATCACGAGGCCTTCCGCGATCAGGTGCGCCGTTTCGTCGCCCGCGAGATCGAGCCCTTCGCGAGCCAGTGGGACGAGGCGGAGGAGTTCCCGCGCGAGCTCTACGCCAAGGCAGCCGCCATCGGCCTGATCGGCCTCGGCTTCCCGGAGGAATATGGCGGTTTCGCCGCCGACCGGTTCATGTGGATCATCGCGACGCAGGAACTGGCGCGGCCGGGCGCCGGCGGCATCAGCGCCAGCCTGATGAGCCACGCCATCGGCACGCCGCCGATCGCCAATGCCGGCTCTCACGAGCTGAAGAGCCGGGTTCTGCCGGGCATCTTCGCCGGGAGCAAGATCTCCGCGCTCGCCATCACCGAGCCGGGCGGCGGATCCGATGTCGCGAACCTGAGGACCACCGCGCGGCGCGACGGCGACGCCTACATCGTCAACGGCGAGAAGACCTTCATCACCTCCGGCATGCGCGCCGACTACTACACGGTCGCCGTGCGCACCGGCGGCGATGGCGTCGATGCCCATGGCGCCGGGGGCGTCAGCCTCCTCGTCATCGAGCGCGAGCGCGACGGCTTCACGCGCACGCCGCTGAAGAAGATGGGCTGGTGGGCCTCCGACACCGCGACGCTGCATTTCGACAATGTCCGCGTGCCCGCCGGCAACCTGCTCGGGAAGGAGGGGCAGGGCTTCAAGATCATCATGCGCAACTTCAACCATGAGCGCCTGACCATGGCGGCTGGCTGCATCGCCGCGAGCCGCGTCTGCCTCGACGAGGCGACCGCCTATGCCAGGGAGCGCGTCACCTTCGGCAAGCCGCTGACCCAGCATCAGGTGATCCGGCACAAGCTCGTCGACATGGCGCAGAAAGTCGCTGCCGGTCAGGCGTGGCTCGAAATGCTGACCTGGCAGCTGGAGCAGGGTCAGAACCCCGTCGCCGAAATCTGCATGCTGAAGAACCAGGCGACGCAGACCATGGCCTTCTGCGCCTCCGAGGCCGTGCAGATCTTCGGCGGCGCCGGCTTCATGCGCGGCGCCAAGGTGGAGCGCATCTATCGCGAGGTGAAGGTCAATGCCATCGGCGGCGGCACCGAGGAGATCATGAAAGACCTCGCCAGCCGCCAGATGGGGCTTTGAGTTAGGGAGGCATCGGCCCGGCCGTTGAGCCCTGCCTCACCTCTCCCCGCCGGGGAGAGGTCGATCCGAGAGTAGCGAGGATCGGGAGAGGGGGAGAGTGCTTGTCGAATTGGGGCTTGCCCCCTCTTCCGGCGCTGGCGCGCCGACCTCTCCCCACCGGGGAGAGGTGTTGAAGCCCAGCCGCCGCGGCTCATCGGATTGCACGGAATGAGTTTCCCGTCACGTCCGCTCGATGCGCGCGGCCTTCGCCGGATCGATCCACCAGGTCCCCGGAACGCCACGGGCATATTTCGGCTTGGTCTCGGGAAAGCCGAACTGGTCCCAGTAGGCCAGCCAGTGGCTCGCCTTGTACCAGTTGGGCACCCAGTAGCGCCCGGCGCGCAGCACCCGGTCGAGCGCCCGGCAGATGGTGACCAGCTCTGCCCTCGTATTCGCCGCCAGCGCCTTGTCGATCAGCGCATCGATCACCGGATCATTGATGCCCGCGAGGTTCTGCGAGCCGGGCTGCCGGCCGCTCGCCGAGCCGAAGAAGGTCCGCATGCTCTCGCCCGGCGTCATCGACAGCGAGTAGCGGCGGATGGTCAGGTCGAAGTCGTAATCCTTCAGGCGGCTCTGGTACTGCGCCGAATCCACCCGCCGGATTCCGGCCTCGATGCCGAGCCGGCGAAGGTTCGCGACGAAAGGCTGGGTATGCCGCTCGAGCGACGGTTCGAAATCGAGAAACTCCACCGTCATCGGCCGCCCCTGCGCGTCGAGCAGCCGGTTGTCGCGCAGCGTGAACCCGGCCTCGCGCAGCAGGCCCGTCGCCTGCCGCAGCAGGTTGCGGTCCTGCCCCGAGCCGTTGGAGACGGGCGGCGAATAGGGCTCGCCGAACACCTCGTCCGCCACCTTGCCGCGGAACGCTTCCAGCAGCGCCAGTTCCTCTGCCTCCGGCTTGCCGGTCGCCATCATCGGGGAGTTCTGGAAGAACGAGTGCGTCCGCTTGTAGCTGTCGAACATCACGTTCTTGTTGGTCCACTCGAAGTCGAAGGCGAGGCCCAGCGCCTCGCGCAGCTTCGGATGGGCGAACTTCTCGCGCCGCGTGTTGATGAACCAGCCTTGCGCGCCCGACGGCGTCTCGTCCGATACCTCGCGGCGCACCACGCGGCCGTCGCGCGCGGCCGGGAAGTCGTACTGCGTCGCCCAGGTCCGCGAGGTGAACTCCTCGCGGAAGGCATAGGTGCGGCTCTTGAACCCCTCGAAGGCGACATCGCGGTCACGGAAGAACTCGAGCCGCACGATGTCGAAATTGTCCTGTCCCACAGAAACCGGCAGATTCTCGCCCCACCAGTCCTTCACCCGCTCATATTCGATGAAGCGTCCGGCCTCGAACCGCCCGACCTTGTAGGCGGAGGAACCAAGCGGCACGTCCATGGTGGAGGCCTCGAAATCGCGGCCCGCATACCAGGCCCTCGAGAGGATCGGCAGGCCCGCGGCGGTCAGCGGCAGCGAGCGCGAGCGGCCCGGAGCAAAGCGGATCGCGACGACACGGCCATCCTCGGCCTCGGCGCCCGCGACATCGCGCAGCACGACGCGCAGCAGCGGGTGGCCCTTCTCCTTCAGCGTCATCACCGACCAGGCGACATCCTCGGGCGTGATCTTCGCGCCGTCGTGGAAGGTAGCGCTGTCGCGCAGGGTGAAGCGATAGGTCAGGCCGTCGGCCGAAATCCGCACCTTCTCGGCGACAAGGCCGTACATGCTGTCCGGCTCGTCGCCGGCGCCGACCATCAGCCGCGCGAAAATGCCGTCGAGCGCGGGCGGCGCATCGCCGCGCAGCACCAGCGTGTTCATCGTGTTGAAGGTGGTCGGGTTCTGGTTGTAGCCCCAGCTCGACGCGGTGTGCACGAAGGCGCCGCCCTTCGGCGCATTGGGGTTCACATAGTCGAAATGGCGGAAGCCGGCGGGATATTTCAGGTCGCCGAAGGACGAGATGCCGTGCGCCTCCGTCTCGCCCTGCGCCAGCGCGCGCGGCACGATCAGGCTCGCGCCTGCCCCGGCAGCGGCGAGGGTCAGCACGGAGCGGCGGGACAATCTCGGCATGGCGATCCTCGTTGGTCGCGGCAAGGGTAGGCGATGGCGCTACTGCCGCCAAGCAGCCGTCGTCAGCCGATGGGCAGCACGTTGGTGTGCTTCACCTGCGTCAGCGCGAAGCTCGACTCGATGGAGGCGAGCCCGTCGTGCTTGGTCAGCTTGTCCTTCAGGAAGCGCTCGTAGGCGGGCAGGTCGGCGCAGACGACGCGCAGGAGGTAGTCGCGCTGGCCGGTCATCAGGTAGCACTCCATCACCTCGGGCCAGCGGGCGACCGCCGCGGCGAAGCGGTCGAGATCCTCCTCGCGCTGGCGTTCCAGCTTGATCGAGATGAACACGCTCACCGGCAGGTCCACCGCCTTCTGGTCGACCACCGCGACATAGGAGCGGATGACGCCGGCCCCTTCCAGAATGCGGACGCGCCGGAGGCATGGCGTCGGCGACAGGCCGACCCGCTCCGCCAGCGCCTGATTGGTCATCCGGCCGTCCTGCTGAAGCTCGGTGAGGATGCGGCGGTCGATGGCGTCGAGGCGCATGGATTGGAATCTCCTGCCAAATGCTGCGCAGCAGCCTGCACATTCATGCCAATTTCGCCATTGCAACATACGGCTTTTGGCATGCGGCTGACCGCTGGCTCTGGCATGATCGGCATCTCCCTGGCCCGCCCCGCACGGAACGCCGCGATGACCGACCGCCTGTCCATGCTCGCCGCCCTTGAACGCAAGGTGCTCTGGCTCGCCTCCTGGACCATCCACCACGCCAACCACGTCCGCGACAACCGCGACGGGCTGAAGGTCGGCGGCCATCAGGCCTCGTCGGCCTCGCTCGCCACCATCATGACCGCCCTCTATTTCGCCGTGCTGAAGCCGGAGGACCGGGTGGCGGTGAAGCCTCACGCGAGCCCGAACTTCCATGCGATCCAGTACCTTCTCGGCAACCAGACGCGCGAGAAGCTGGAGAATTTCCGCGGCTTCAAGGGCGCGCAGAGCTATCCCTCGCGCACCAAGGACGTGGACGATGTCGACTTCTCCACCGGCTCGGTCGGACTCGGCGTTGCGCAGACGCTGTTCTCGTCGCTGGCGCAGGACTATGTGCGCGCCCACGGCTGGGGCACCGGGCGGCCCGAGGGCCGCATGGTCGCGCTCATCGGCGATGCCGAGATGGACGAAGGCAATATCTACGAGGCGCTGATCGAGGGCTGGAAGCACGGCCTGCGCAACACCTGGTGGGTGGTCGACTACAACCGGCAGAGCCTCGACGCGGTGGTGCGCGAAGGCCTGTGGGAGCGCTTCGAGGCCATGTTCCGCAATTTCGGCTGGGACGTGGTGATCCTGAAGTACGGCAAGCTGCTGGAAGCCGCCTTTGCCGAGCCAGGTGGCGACAGGCTGCGCCACTGGATCGACACCTGCCCGAACCAGCTCTATTCGGCGCTCTGCTATCAGGGCGGCGCCGCCTGGCGGAAGCGGCTCACCGACGATATCGGCGACCAGGGCCGGGTCTCGAAACTCCTCGACCGGCGTACCGACGAGGAACTCGCCCGGCTGATGACCAATCTCGCCGGCCACGACATGCCGACGCTGCTGGAGGCCTTCGAGGCCGTCGACCACGACCGCCCGGTCTGTTTCATCGCCTATACGATCAAGGGCTTCGGCCTGCCGTTCCAGGGCCACAAGGACAACCATGCCGGCCTGATGACGCCCGCGCAGATGGAGACGTGGCGGCAGGCCATGGGCGTTCGGCCGGGCCACGAATGGGACCGCTTCGAGGGCCTGCGGCTGCCGGCGGCAGAGATCGAGCGGTTCCTGAAGGCGGCGCCCTTCTTCGCGCGCGGCCGCCGCCGCTACGAGGCAGCCAAGCTGCCGATCCCGGCCGTCCTCGCGGTGCCGTCGCAGCCGGCCATGTCGACGCAGCAGGGCTTCGGCCTGATCCTCAACGAGATCGCGAGAACCAGGGAGCCCTTCGCCGACCGCATCGTGACGACCTCGCCGGACGTGACGGTCTCGACCAATCTCGGCGGCTTCGTCAACCGGCGCGGCCTGTTCGCGCGCCAGTCCATGGCCGACACGTTCAAGCAGGAGCGCATTCCCTCGACCTTCGCGTGGGAATTCTCCCCCGAGGGCCAGCATATCGAACTCGGCATCGCCGAGATGAACCTGTTCATCCTGCTCTCGGCGCTGGGGCTGACCCATTCGATCCACGGCGAGCGGCTGCTGCCGGTCGGCACGCTCTACGACCCGTTCATCCAGCGCGGCCTCGATGCCCTGAACTATGCCTGCTACCAGGACGCGCGCTTCATGCTGGTGGCGACGCCGGCCGGCGTGACGCTTGCCCCCGAGGGCGGCGCGCACCAGTCGATCGCGACGCCGCTGATCGGCATGGCGCAGGACGGCCTCGCCGCCTTCGAGCCGGCCTTCGTCGACGAAACCGCCGCGATCATGCGCTTCGGCTTCGACTACATGCAGCGCGACGGCGAGGGCGACCCGGACGAGCGGACCTGGCTGCGCGACGAGACCGGTGGCTCGGTCTATCTGCGCCTGTCGACGCGCACCATCGACCAGCCGCAACGGACGATGACGCCGGAGCTCGCCGACGACATCATCAACGGCGCCTACTGGATGCGGCCGCCCGGCGCCAATGCGCAGGTGATCATCGCCTATATGGGCGCGGTGGCCCCGGAGGCGATCGCCGCCGCGGGCCTGCTGGCGGAAAGCCATCGCGATGTCGGCGTGCTCGCGATCACCTCGGCCGACCGGCTCAATGCCGGCTGGACGGCGGCCGAGCGGGCGCGCCAGCGCGGCCATCACGGCGCGATGAGCCATGTCGAGCGGCTGCTCGCGCCGCTCTCGCGCGACTGCGGCATCGTCACGGTGATCGACGGCCACCCGGCGACGCTCGCCTGGCTCGGCGCCGTCGACGGCCACCGGGTCAAGGCGCTCGGCGTCGAGCATTTCGGCCAGACCGGTACGGTCGACGACCTCTACCGGCACCACGGCATCGACACCAACGCCATCCTTCACGCGGCGCAGGCGCTGACCGTCGGGCGGCCGGTCCGCTATCTCAAGGCCCTGCCCTGACGCCGGGCCGGCGTGCCGGATCGGGACGAATGGTTGACGGCGGCATGCGGGTCCGGCCGTCGCGCTCGGACAGGCGGTGCGTCGGGGCGGCGCTGCGGCCTGGCGGGCCATGGCGGTTTCCGGCCGGAAGAAGTACGAATTCGCACGCCCAGCTGCGGCGGGCGGCTGCCGGGTTGCCTGCGCGAGCGATGCCGACGGCCAGGCCATAGCGCGAACATCCGGCGATCAGCGATTCGGACATGGTTCGTTCCCGGATCGATCCGATCGTTAACGGCGGCATGATCTGGCCGGCGAAACGGCCGGTGCGATGGCCCGCCGCGCGGCGACGGTGACAATCCGGGTGCAGCGCGCGGAACAATGCCGACACTCGCGACGGCGAAGGGCCGCCTCCGGCCGCCATCAGCTCGGAAAGCAGACTGCCTCGAGGGGACGGGCGCGCGGCACGATCAGTCGTGCGATGGCACGCGGCCGGCGGGAACGGCATCAATCGCTCGGAGGGGTGGGTGGCGCTTCGGCGCCGGCAGCTCAGGCTACGGCGAAGCGGCGCATGACGAGGCGCACGCCGCGCGCGACCATGGCCATGACCGAGCCGAGGCCGACGAGATGCGAGCCGAAGGCGACCGCAGCCAGCGGGATCGCGTCCGGCCGGACGAAGGCGGCGGCGACAAGCGCGGGCGCCCAGACGACGGTCAGCAGCGCCGAATTGACCAGGGCCCCGGCAAGCGTCGAGCCGAGACCCTCGCCGCAGGTCCAGAGCGGCAGCGGCGCCTCCGTGTCGGCCGCGCAGCCGGCCAGCGCCTGCAGCGGCGCTTCCAGATGCAGCGCCACGAGCGCGACCGACCACAGCGCCGCATAGGCGAGCGCCCAGGCTGGAACGGCTGCGCGCAGACGGGCGACGAGGAAGCTCACGGCTTGGGGCTCATGGCGACGCGGGAACGCTCCTGTGACGATCCGCGCGAGCCTAGCCCGGAACTCCTAAGAAGCCGTTCCGAGACGTGCAGAAAGACGAGGCTTTGCCTTCAGGAGCGGCCGCTGCGGGCCGGCGGCATGACCAGCCGGTCGCGCCGGCAGGCCCGGCGATCGATCTCCTGGCAGGCCGTGAAGTTCATGTCGCGGCCGATGCAGATGCGCACCTCGCGCAGCCGGCGCTCGTCGCACTGGACCGCGATCATCTCGCGCGTGAGGCCCGGATTGGCGCGCACGAAGGCATCCTCCACCTCGTCGGGCGACACGGTCCGGTAGTCGGAGGCGGATTCGAACTCGGCGGGGATGCGCACCTTGGCGCGCGCCTGCCTGACACGCTCGAAGAAGGCCGAGGCCGAGCGCTCGCCCGAACAGGTGCCGTGCTTCGCCCATTGATGGCGGACGAGGCCCGGCGCCGGCATGATGTCGAGCATGGCGTTGACCGTGCGGCGCTCGAGCTCCGGCGCCGGCACCTGGCAATATTCCGGGAAGCCGCGGGTGAATTGCGGCCAGAGCCCGTGCACGACGAAGTGGTACGGCCGATCCCCCGCGCACTGCATGGAGCGCGCGCTGCGCTCGCCCGACGCCTCGCAGAAGGACGGCGACCAGGACAGCGCCAGAACGTAGAAATCGAACTCGCCCGGCGTCACGCCATGGCGGGCCTGCGCCGCAGCCGGAGCCTGGCCGGCCGCCAGCAGCAGGGCCGCGCCGACCACGACAGAACGCAACAGGGCTGCAAACCGCTTCGCCATGATCTCCTCCAGCACCGTGCCGCGAAGGCTATCGGCGCGATGAGAACAAAAAAAGAACGTATGTTACCGGATGCCGCCTGCGACCCGAGCCTGCCGGCCCGTCCGCCGCGACGGGACCGGGCGGCCGCTCAGTCGCCGGGAAGGCGCGCTCAGGGCCGCGCCATGCGGCAGGCGGGGTCGAAGCTGCGGCCGCGATCGAGGCCATGGACGCACCACTCGACGCCCCATGTGAAACCGGCAAAACCCTGGTCTTCCATGATTGCGTAACTGACGGTGCGCACGCGGCCGTCCGAGAGGTGGGCGCGGCCGGTGCAGTAGCGGCGTGGAATGTTGTTCTGGCCCCAGGGATTGCTCGCCACCACGCGCACGCGGTCGAACCCGGCAATGGTCAGCGGCGAGTTCCAGAACTTCGCCTCCTTCTCGGCGAACCGCGCGCGGATGCGGTCCAGCGCGGCGGCATCGTCGCAGGGCAGCAGCGCGTTCTGGAAGCGCGGATCGCGGAAGAACACCGCGCCGACCGGCCCGAGACGGCCGAGCTGGTCCGTGTGCGCGCCGGGATAGTCGCCGCGGGGCACGCGCCCGGTCGTATAGGTCGAGCCGTTCAGCCCGCGCGGGCCGTCGCCCTGCCAGAGGCCCTGGGCCGAGGCGTCGGAGGCGATCAGGACGAGGCCGAACAGGCCGGCGAAAAGGGCGCGAATCCGCATGGCAGGATGCTCCGGGCAGGTTGCGCGACGATCCACGTCCCGGCGGCCGGGGTCAAGAGCGGCCAGGACACAGTCCGGCGGCGATCACGGCCGCCGGATACGCACGTAGAGCGCGCCCGCCCCGCCATGGGCGATGCCGGCCTCCTCGAAGCCGATGACCAGGGAACGCATGTCCGGAAGCGTCAGCCATTCCGGCACGACGCGACGCAGCACCCCACGCTCGGCATAGGCGTCGGGCCGCCAGGGGTCGTCGTCGAGGCCGCGCAGCCGTTTCGGCGCGCCCTTGCCGGTGATGACGACGACGAGGCGGCAGCCCCCGGCCTGCGACCGCCGCAGGAAGGCGATGAGGCGGCGGTGCGCGGCCTCCTGGGTGAGGCCATGCAGGTCGATGCGTGCATCGACCTCGGCCATGCCGCGCGAGAGCTTGCGCCGCAGGCCCTTCTCCAGCGCCGCGAGTGGCGGCGGCGCGGGCACGGCTGGAGCCGCAGGGGCCCTGGTCCCGACCGGCGTCTTGCGCGCCGCCACGGGCGCGGCCTCCGGCTCCGGCGCTGGCTCCTCGGCCGGCGGCATGCGCGCGGGATCAAGCGGCTTCACGCTGCGCGCCACATGCGACCAGAGCTTGCGGTCCTCGGCCGAAAGGCCCCTCGGGCGGCGGCTCATCGGCGCAAGCGCGGTTCGGGCACCGGCACCTCGGCCGCCTCGGGCGAAATCGCCTTCGGCAGCAGCACGTACCAGTCGGCGCGGTGGCGGATGCGGCCGGCGATCGAGCCCGCCTCCAGCCCGGTGCCGATATAAAGGTCGCCGCGCGCCGGGCCTACAATGGCCGAGCCGGTGTCCTGCATCACCATCAGCCGGCGGAAGGGCTCGCCCGTCTCGGTCGGGCCGGTCGGCAGGTGCGCGTCGATGAAGACCGGCGTGCCATAGGCATGAACGTTGCGGTCCACCGCGATGGAGCGCCAGTCGGAGACGGGCACGCCCTGCGCGCCGACAGGGCCGTCCTCGGCGGAGAGCTCGGTCTTCACCCGGAAGAAGACGTAGGAACGGTTCTGCCAGCGGATGTCGCGGGCAGGCTCCGGGTTCTGCGCCATCCAGTTGCGGATGAAGTCCATCGACATCTCGGCGCGGGTGGCGATGCCGCGCTCGATCATGACCCGGCCGACCGGCACGTAGCGGTGGCCGTTATGGGCGGCATAGCCGATGCGCAGCGTCGAGCCGTCGGCGAAGCGCAGCCGCGCCGAGCCCTGGATCTGCGTGAACATGACGTCGACGGGGTCGCGCGCCCAGGCGATCTCCAGCCCGCGCCCGTCCAGCGCGCCCTGTTCGATCTCGCCCCGGTCGAAATAGGGCAGGAAGCGCCCGCCGACCCAGCGGCCCGCGCCGGAGCGGGCATCGAAACCGGCCGTGCGGCCGCGCGCGGAAGTGAGGTCATCCGGCCGCAGCATGAAGGGCGCGGTGAAATCGGCGGTGCGCTCGCGCGAGGCGAGAACCTCGGGCTCGTAATAGCCGGTGAGGAAGCCGTCGGCCTCGGTCTGGTCGCCGAACCGGGCGAAGCGCACGGCGCGGAACTCCGCCTCGAAGAAGGCGCGCGCGGCCTCGCGGCCGACCGGCTGGGGCAGCGCCAGCGCGCGCGGGCAGACCTCGCGCAGCGCCTGCCAGACGACGGGCGCGGAGCGCGGGGGGCTGCGCGCGGCCATCACCTGCCGGCAGGAGATCAGGAACGCCCGGAAGGCCAGGTCCTGCCGGTCCTCGGCCCAGCCGGGCACGGCGGCGAAGGGCACCGCCTCGCTCCAGGTCTCGGGATAGACGAAGGGAAAGCCGGACGGGTGGACCGCGACCTCCGACGGCGCGGCGGGCGCCTCGGCCGCTGGCGATGCAGGCGACGGGCCGGGCGGCGCGGGCGTCTCCGGCGGCGGCAGCGATGCCTGAGCCCCGGGCGCGGCGGGCTCCGGGGACGGCGCTGCCGCCTGACCGTCAGGCGTCCCGGCAGGAGGCTGAGGCTGGGCTTCCGCCGATTGCGGCGGCTGCGGCGCGGGGGACGGCGCTTCAGGTGCGGGAAGGGCCTGCGCAGCCTCGGGGGGCGGGCTCGTCGGCCGCAGGAGGATCAGGAGGTCATTGGAGCCGGCGGAGGCCGGTCCGGCCACCCCGCACAGGGCCACCGCCGCCGCGAGGACCGCGGCGCTCGCGACGCTGGTCCTGCGGCCGGCCATGGGGGTTCCGCTCCGGCGCTGGATCAGGCGCCGGCTTCGGTGGCGATCAGGCGCCAGTTCGGGTCGCGATCCGTCACATTGCGCGCGAAGGTCCAGACATCGGTCACGTCGGTGACGCGATCGGGCGAGCCGTCGACGACATTGCCGCCACGGTCGCGGGTCGCGGTGACCAGCTGCGAGACGAATTTCAGCGTCACCTGCGCCTGGTCGCCGCGCAGCTGCGCGTCGGTGATCCCGGCCTTCTCGATGCCGACGAAGCGGGTCTCGACGCTCTCGCCACGGCTCTCGCGGTCGCGGATCGCTGCCTCGAAACCGTCGAACACGTCCTTGGCGAGCAGGTCGCGCAGGGTCTTGCGGTCGCCGGAGGCGAAGGCGAGCACGATCATCTCATAGGCCGCCTTGGCGCCGCCGACGAAGCCGGCAGGCTCGAACGAGGCGTCGCGCGAGGCGATGGCGTCGAAACCGCGCGCCAGCGGCGAGCCGGGCGGCGCGATGTCGCCCCAGCGCGGCTCGGACGGATCGGCCACGGGGAAGGGCGGCGGCGCGGCGCCGTTGCGGGCCGGCATCGGGATGACCTCGCCCGGGGGCTGCGCGCCCGGGCCGCCGTCCCGGCCGCCCATCTCGCGATTGTTGTTGTCGCGCGGCCGGAACGGATCGCGCTCGGAGCCGGTTTTCGTCCCCAGCACGCTGCGCAGCCGGAAGAAGATGAACACCGCAAGGGCGAGGAAGATGATCGTATAGATGTCGAATGCGTTGTTCATGGCGGCCGTCTTTCGGGAGCGGAGCTCGACCCACGCGATAATCCGCGAACGGGTCCATAGTCTATCCGCACTCGGACGCACAAATAAGGCATTTTTTTCGGATCGCCAGCGGGCCGCGCGGTCGTGTCGCGGCCGGGCGAGCCGGTCCGGGCGCCCCTGCCGCGTCGTCGATGTGCCCCGGTTTGCCTCAAAACTGCTTCGCCAGGCGCGGATCGAGCGCGTCGCGCAGACCGTCGCCGAGCAGGTTCACCGCAAGCACCGTGACGGAAAGGAACAGGGCGGGGAACAGGACGATGTAGAACTTGACCTGCCAGAGCGCGCGGCCCTCGGCCATGATGTTGCCCCAGGACGGGATGATCGGCGGCGTGCCGGCGCCGATGAACGACAGGATCGCCTCGGTGATCATGGCGGCGGCGCAGATATAGGTCGCCTGGACGATGATCGGCGCCAGCGTGTTCGGCAGGATGTGCTTGACGATGATCACCGGCGTCGAGGTGCCGGACGCGATGGCGGCATCGACATAGGGCTGCTCGCGCAGGGACAGCACGACGCCGCGCACGAGGCGCGAGACACGCGGAATCTCCGCGATGGTGATGGCGAGGATGACGTTGCCGACCGAGCCTCGGGTCAGCGCCATCAGCGCCACCGCGAGCAGGATCGAAGGGATCGACATGATGCCGTCCATCACGCGCATCAGGATCGCGTCCACCTTGCGCAGATAGCCCGAGATCAGGCCGATGATCAGCCCGCCGACGGAGGCAAGGATCGCGACCGAGAAGCCGACGATCAGCGAGACGCGGGTGCCGTAGAGCACGCGCGAATAGATGTCGCGGCCGAGCATGTCGGTGCCGAACCAGAACTGGGCCGAGGGTTCGCGCGTCCGCAGCCGCGTCGAGATCGCCGTCGGATCGGTCGTGCCGAGGAAGGGCGCGAAGACGGCGATGAACACCACCGCGAACAGGATCACCGTTCCGATCGTGATGGTCGGGTAGCGGCGGACGAAGCGGAGGGGGGTCATGCGCCGGCGGACGACGGCCGGTTCGGCGACGTCGATGGAAGCGGAGGTGTCGGGGCTATGCGCGGTCAATAGCGGATCCTCGGATCGACGAGGGTATAGACGAGGTCGACCATCAGGTTGACCAGCACGTAGACGAAGGAGAACAGCAGGACGAGGCCCTGGATCACCGGATAGTCGCGGCGCAGGATCGCATCCACCGTCAGCCGCCCGAGGCCGGGAATGGCGAAGACGCTCTCGGTGACCACCGCCCCGCCGATCAGCAGCGCCACGCCGATGCCGATCACCGTGACGATCGGCACCGCCGCATTCTTCAGGGCGTGGAGGAACAGTACGTCGCGCTGGCTGACGCCCTTGGCGCGCGCGGTGCGGATATAGTCCTGCTGCAGCACTTCGAGCATGGTCGCGCGAGTGATGCGGGCGATCAGCGCGACATAGACACAGCCGAGCGCCACCGCCGGCAGGATGAGGTTCTCGAGCCAGGGCTTCACCCCTTGCGCGATCGGCGTGTAGCCCTGCACGGGCAGCCAGTCGAGTTCGAGGGCGAAGATGTAGGCGAGGATGTAGCCGACGACGAAGACCGGCACCGAGAAGCCGAACACGGCGAAGGCCATGATGGTCCGGTCGACCCAGGTTCCCGCCTGCCACGCCGCCAGCACGCCCATCGGCACGGCGACCACGATGGCGAGGATCAGCGTCACCACCATCAGCGACAGGGTCGGCTCGACCCGCTGCGCGATCAGCTGCGTCACCGGCAGTCCCGTGAAGATCGAGGTGCCGAGGTCGAACCTGGCGATCTGCCACACCCATTCGCCGAACCGCACCAGGAACGGCCGGTCGAGCCCGAGGCTCTGGCGGATCTTCTCGACATCCTCGGGCGTCGCCTGATCGCCCGCGATGACCGCCGCGGGATCGCCGGGCGCGATGTACAACAGCGAGAACACGAACAGCGCGACGACCGCCATGACCGGGATCGTCGCGAGTATCCGCCGCAGAATATAGGTCAGCATCGGGCCTGCCTTTCAGGGAGCGGGACGGCAGGCGCGAAGCCCGCCGTCCCGCCGATCAGCGTCAGGCCTTGGCGACGTTCCAGAAGAACGGCAGCGGTCCCTTGGTGATGCCGCTGACATTGCTGCGCCAGGCCGTGTAGGTCAGGAAGAAGCCGGGCGGCACATAGACGACATTGTCAAGCGCCGCCTTGTTGAGCGCGCGCATGGCCGCCTTCTCCTCGTCGAGGTTCTTGGCCTCGAACCAGTTGGCGACCTGCTGCTCGACCGCCGGGATGTTCGGCCAGCCGAACCAGGCGCCGTCGCCGTTTGCCCGGATCGCCGTGTAGGCGGCGGGGTTGATGCAGTCGGCGCCAGCATGCCACGAGAAGAAGATGTTCCAGCCGCCCTGCGCCGGCGGGGACTTCAGCGCGCGACGCTGGCCGGTGGTGCCCCAGTCGGTGGCGACGAAATCGACGTTCATGCCGATTCGCTTCAGCAACTGGTGCGCGACGTCGCCCTGCGCCTTGGTCACCGGCTGGTCCTGCGCCACGACCATGGTCACCGGCTCGCCCTTGTAGCCGCTCTCGGCGAGCAGGCGCTTCGCGCCCTCGATGTCGCGGCGGCCCTTGAGGATTTCGCCGCCCTCCTCGTTGTAGAGGGGCGTGCCGGGCGTGAAATAGCCGGGCAGCGGCTTCCAGAGGTTGTCGTCCGAGCCGACGATGGCCCGCATGAACTCCTCCTGGTCGAGCGCCATGAGGATCGCCCGCCGCGCGCGCACGTCGTTGAACGGCGGATGCAGGTGGTTGAGGCGGAAGGCGCCGATATTGCCGAGCGGGTCGCCGATATCGACGCGGATGTTGCGGTTGCGCTTCAGCACCGGCACGAGGTCGGCGATCGGGTTCTCCCACCAGTCGATCTCGCCGTTCTGCAGCGCCGCCGAGGCGGTGGCCGGGTCGGGCATGATCACCCATTCGATCCGGTCGACCAGCATCCGCTTGCCGCCGGCGAGCCAGGACGCCGGCTCCGCGCGCGGCACGTAGTCGGCGAATTTCTCGAACACGGCCTTGGCGCCGGGCACCCAGTCGCCGCGGACGAACTTCATCGGGCCGGAGCCGACATATTCGGTGATCTGCTGGAACGGGTCGGTCTTGGCGATGCGCTCCGGCATGATGAAGGAGCAGGGCGAGTTGTTCTTGCCGAGCGCCAGCAGCATCTTCGGATAGGGCCTCTTCAGGCGCCAGCGGAAGGTGGTGTCATCGACCGCGACGATCTCCTCCTGGATCGCCTTGATCATCAGGCCCATGGGATCGCGGAACGACCAGCGGACGAGGCTGGCGACGCAGTCCTTGGCCAGGACCGGCGTGCCGTCGTGGAACTTGAGGCCCGAGCGGAGCTTGAACGTCCAGGTCAGGCCATCGGAGGAGACCTCCTCGGAATCGACCATCTGGCGCTGCGGCACGAGATTGGCGTCGACGCCGTAGAGCGTATCCCAGACCAGAGCGGCCGCGTTGCGGACGACATATTGCGTCCCCCAGATCGGGTCGAAATTGGCGAGATTGGCCTGCGGCACGAAGCGCAGCGTCTTCGCCGCCGCGCCCTGCCCGATGGCCGGGGCGGACAGGCCGCCCGAGGCCGCTACGAGACCGGCGCCAGCGCCGGCCCTGATGAAAGTCCTGCGGTCCATAGTGTCATTCTCCCCTGGAACCCCTGCAGCTCCGGACTTCGTCCCGTGAGCCGGGGGTTTGGATTCGCCGTTGGAATCGGCTGACCTGCCGACGCCGCTCCGGTCGCTCACGGTAACGCGTGGCAAGCGCCGTGCCATAAGGGCTTTTCCGGGGAATGTCGTATCGATGGGACAGAATGGTGCCGCCGGCCCGGGCGGCAGGCGCCTCATTCGGCAGCAGGCCCGGTCTTTGGGCACAGGGCCGCCCATCGCCTCGGCCGAAGCCGGCCCGGCGGCCGCGCGAGCAGCCAATTTGCAGGTCTCCCATTCTGCCCCGCGCCAAGCCGCAGAATCAGGCCCTACGTCCGCAACGTTCGCTAAGCGCACACCGATCCGAATATCGCACTTGACAGAACCAACCTCCGGCGCGAGGACGGAAGCGGAAACGCGACAACAGGTAAGGGCAGGTCATGGCCGAGTTCATGTCCCTCAGCGCGGCGATCGCCGGCGCGGTCCGCGACGGTGACACCGTCGCGATGGAGGGCTTCACGCATCTGATCCCCTATGCCGCCGGCCACGAGGTGATCCGCCAGGGCAAGAAGGATCTGACGCTGATCCGCATGACCCCCGACATCCTCTACGACCAGATCGTCGGCATGGGCCTCGCCAGGAAGCTCGTCTTCTCCTGGGCCGGCAATCCCGGCGTCGGCTCGCTGCACCGGGTGCGCGAGGAGATCGAGGCCGGCCGTCTCGCCATCGAGGAACATTCCCACGCCGCCATGGCCAATGCCTTCGAGGCGGGCGCGGCTAACCTGCCCTTCGCGGTGTTCCGCGGCTACAAGGGCGTCGATCTGCCGAAGGTCAATCCGAACATCCGCTCGGTCACCTGCCCCTATACTGGCGAGGTGCTGGCGACCGTGCCGGCAGTGCGGCCGGACGTGTCGATCATCCATGCGCTGAAGGCCGACCGCGAGGGCAATGTGATGCTGGAGGGCATTGTCGGCGTGCAGAAGGAAGCCGTTCTGGCGGCGAAGCGCTCGGTGGTCACGGTCGAGGAGATCGTCGAGGATTTCGGCCCGCGCAACGCCAATGCGGTGATCCTGCCGTCCTGGACGGTCGGCGCCATCGCCAAGGTGCCGGGCGGCGCCCATCCCTCCTACGCGCAGGGCTATTACAAGCGCGACAACGCCTTCTACATCGCCTGGGACAAGATCGCTCGCGACAAGGAGACGTTCCTGAAGTGGATGGACGAGAACGTCATGAACAAGGGGCCGGAATCGTTCGAGGCCCATGCCCGCCGCTTCGCGGTCGCGGCCGAGTGAGGGGACGACAGAGATGACCGACCACACCCCCAACGAGATCATGACCATCGCCGCGGCGCGGCTGCTGACCAACGAGGATGTCTGCTTCGTCGGGATCGGCGCACCCTCCGCCGCCTGCAACCTCGCGCGCCTCACTCACGCGCCGAAGATCACGCTGATCTACGAGAGCGGCACGCTGTCCACCCGTCCCTCCGTCCTGCCGCTCTCCATCGGCGACGGCGAGCTCTGCGACACCGCGCTGACCACTGTCTCGGTGCCCGAGATGTTCCGCTACTGGCTGCAGGGCGGGCGCATCACCATCGGCTTCCTCGGCGGCGCGCAGATCGACCGTTTCGCCAATCTCAACACCACCGTCGTCGGTCCCTACGACGCGCCCAAGGTGCGCCTGCCCGGCGGCGGCGGCGCGCCGGAGATCGCCATCAATTGCGGCCAGATCTTCATCATCATGGCCATGGGCCAGCGCGCCTTCATGGAGAAGCTGCCCTTCATCACCTCGCTCGGTCACGGCACCGGCAAGGGCTCGCGCGAGGCGCTGGGCGTGAAAACGCGCGGGCCGACGCAGCTCATCACCGATCTCTGCATCTTCGAGCCGGATGCCGAGACGAGCGAGCTCACCGTCACCTCGATCCATCCGGGCGTCACCCGCGAACAGATCCAGGCCAATTGCGGCTGGCCGGTGAAGTTCGCCTCCACGGTGAAGGAAACCCGCGCGCCCGACACCACCGAACTCACCGTGCTGCGCGACCTGCACGCGCGCACCAAGGCCGCCCACGCGGCCTGACCTATCCGAGGAGACGACCATGGCCGATGTCTTCATCTGCGACGCGGTTCGCACCCCGATCGGCCGCTACGGCGGCGCGCTCGCCAAGGTGCGAGCGGACGACCTTGCGGCCGTGCCGCTGAAGGCGCTGCTCGCCCGTCATCCGCAGATTCGCGATGCCATCGACGAGATCGTCTTCGGCTGCGCCAACCAGGCCGGCGAGGACAATCGCAACGTCGCCCGCATGGCCTCGCTGCTCGCCGGCCTGCCCGATGCCGTCCCCGCCATGACCGTCAACCGGCTCTGCGCCTCCGGGCTCGACGCGGTCGGCGCCGCCGCCCGCGCCGTGAAGGCCGGCGAGATCGACCTCGCCATTGCCGGCGGCGTCGAGAGCATGACCCGCGCGCCCTTCGTCATGGGCAAGTCGCAGGAGGCTTTCGGTCGCTCGGCGGACATTTTCGACACGACCATCGGCTGGCGCTTCATCAATCCGCTGATGAAGCAGCAATACGGCGTCGATTCCATGCCGGAGACCGGCGAGAACGTCGCCGAAGAGTTCCAGGTCTCGCGCGAGGCGCAGGACGCCTTCGCGCTGGCCTCTCAAACGAAAGCGGGCAAGGCGATCGCCTCCGGCTATTTCGCCGAGGAGATCGTCCCCGTCGAGGTGCCGGGCGGCAAGGGCGGCCCGATCATCGTCGCCAAGGACGAGCATCCGCGCCCCGAGACCACCGCAGAAGGGCTCGCCAAGCTGAAGGCCTTCGTGCGCCAGCCGGGCACGGTCACCGCCGGCAACGCCTCCGGCGTCAATGACGGCGCGGCCGCGATGATCATCGCCTCGGCTGAAGCCGTGAAGAAATACGGCCTCACCCCCCGCGCCCGCGTGCTCGGCCTCGCCTCGGCCGGCGTGCCGCCCCGGATCATGGGCATCGGCCCGATCCCGGCGGTGAAGAAGCTGATGGAGCGGCTGAACCTCAAGATCTCCGCCTTCGACGTGGTCGAGCTGAACGAGGCCTTCGCCAGCCAGGGCATCGCCGTGCTGCGCGGCCTCGGCATTGCCGAGGATGCGGATCACGTGAACCCCAATGGCGGCGCCATCGCCCTCGGCCATCCCCTGGGCATGTCGGGCGCGCGCATCGCCGCGACCGCCGTCCACCAGTTGGAAAAGACCGGCGGTCGCTACGGCCTCGCCACCATGTGCGTCGGCGTCGGCCAGGGCGTGGCGCTGGCGGTCGAGCGGGTGAACTGACGCGGATCAATGCAACCGCGGGCGGGGCGCAACATCGTCCGCGGCAACGAGAACAAACCAGAGGAAACGACGGCAATGACGCTGATCCTGCCGCGGGAATCGACCAGGGCCCATCCGCCGAGCCTGCATCCGGCCTATACGAGCACGGTGCTGCGCGCGCCGTCGAAGCCGCTGATCCTCGTGCCGCACACGCTCTCCGAGCTGACCGGCCCGGTCTATGGTCACGACAAGGTGCGCGAGAGCGATTCCGACCTCACCCGCCAGCATGACGGCGAGCCGCTCGGCGAGCGGATCATCGTCACTGGCCGCGTGCTGGACGAGGACGGTCGCCCGGTGCCGAGCGCGCTCGTCGAGCTCTGGCAGTGCAATGCCGCCGGCCGCTACGTCCACACCCGCGACCAGCACCCCGCCCCGCTCGATCCGAACTTCACCGGCGCCGGCCGCTATCTCACCGGCGAGGACGGCCGCTACCGCTTCACCACCGTCAAGCCCGGCGCCTATCCCTGGCGCAACCACCACAATGCCTGGCGGCCCGCCCATATCCATTTCTCGGTCTTCGGTCCGTCCTTCCTGTCGCGGCTGGTGACCCAGATGTATTTCCCGGGCGATCCGCTGTTCCCGTTCGACCCGATCTTCAACGGCATCCCGGACGAGCGCGCGCGCAACCGCCTCATCGCCCGTTTCGACCTCGAGACGACCCAGCCGGAATGGGCGCTCGGCTACCAGTTCGACATCGTGCTTCGCGGCCGCGACGCGACCCCCACGGAAGAGCCGCATGACCACTGAGACCCGCAAGGACATCACGCGCCCGGACGGCATCTCGCCGTCGCAGACGGTCGGCCCGTTCTTCCATTACGGCCTGACGCCGGGCGAGGCCTATCCGCACGTGCCGGTCTCCGCCGACGGCCATGTCGCCGCGCGCGGCACGCCGGGCGAGCACATCGTGGTCACCGGCCGCGTGCTCGACGGCGAGGGCCAGCCGGTGCCCGACGCGATGATCGAGATCTGGCAGGCCGATGCCGAGGGCCGCTATGCCCATCCGAACGACAAGCGCCCGCGCGCCAGCAACACGTTCATGGGCTTCGGCCGCTCCGACACCAAGGCGGACGGCACCTATCGGTTCGAGACCATCAAGCCGGGCCGCGTGCCGGGCCCGGGCGGCAGGGACCAGGCGCCGCACCTCGTCGTGGCGGTGTTCGGGCGCGGCATGCTGAAACAGCTCCACACGCGGCTCTATTTCAGCGACGAGGCCGCGAATGACGGGGACGCCATCCTCGCGCTGGTTCCCGCCGACCGCCGCCAGACGCTGATCGCGACGCGCGACGGCCAGACCTACAGCCTCGACATCCGCCTGCAGGGCGAGGACGAGACGGTGTTCTTCGACGTGTGAAGGGCGCAACCGCCTTCACCTCTCCCCGGCGGGGAGAGGTGGGGCAACCGCGCCTTCCCGCTACCCTCGCGCCGCGACGGCCACCGCCGCTCCCGCCATCACCGCGCCGGTCCCGCGATTGACCAGCCGCATGGCACGCGGGCTCGAGATGAGCCGGCGCGCGCGGGACGCCGCCAGCGCATAGGTCCACATGGCCGCCGAGAGGATCAGCATCATCGTCACCGCCAGTTCCATCGCGAAGAGCGGCGTCAGCGCGGCGAGATCGACCACCAGCGGCAGGATCGAGACGAAGAAGACCATGACCTTGGCATTGCCCATGGTCAGGGCGAGGCCGCCGAGGAACAGCTTCCAGCCCTCGCCGCGCGCCTGCGGGGCTTCCTTCGGCGCGTCGGCCGGGGCGGTCCAGAGCTTGAACGCGAGGTAGAGCAGGTAGGCGACGCCGGCATATTTGATGACGAGGAACAGCGTCTGGAAGTTCTGCGCCAGCGCCGCGAGGCCGAGCGCGACCAGCGCGAACCAGACGAGGTCGCCGGCGATCACCCCGAAGATGAACGGCGCGGTGCGGCCGAGGCCTACCGCCAGGGTGCGCGCGACGATGGCGGCCACAGCCGGTCCCGGCGAGAAGGTCGCCATGGCATAGACGCCGCAGAAGACGAGAAAGCCTGACAGGTCCATCGGGGCCGCTCTTGTTGGTCGCCCGGCCGGCGGCTCAGATCGAGAGCGCGACGCCGTTCAGCACGGCCACATACTGGCACGCCGCGGCGACGAGCACGAATCCGTGCCAGATGGCGTTCTGGAAGCGCAGCGACTGCCACAGGTGGAAGATCACCCCGGCCGAATAGATCAGGCCGCCCACCACCAGCATGACGATGGCCGGCATCGGCAGCGTCGCGAAGACCTGATGGGCGATGGCGACTCCACTCCAGGCGATGGCGAGATAGAGCAGCACGGCGACGCGGTCGTAGCGGCCGGGCGCCGCCAGCTTCAGCGCCGCTCCCGCAAGGCCGGCGGCCCAGACGCCTGCCAGCATCGCATAGGCCTCGCCCGTGCCGGCATGGATCATGAACGGCGTGTAGGTGCCGGCGATCAGCAGGTAGATGGCGGCATGGTCGAAACGGCGCAAAATCCACTTGGTCCGCGACACCGGCCACATGTTGTAGGCGGCCGACATGGCCATGACCGTGATCAGCGTCGCGGCATAGACGACCAGCGACGAGACGGTGGCAAGCTCCGCGCGATAGAGCCCGATGCCGACCAGAGCGCCGGCCGCGAAGACCGCCGCGACCACGCCGAGGCCATGGACGACGCCGTCGGCGATCATCTCGGCCCGGTCGTAGCGCCAGGTCAGGCCCAGTGGGCGGCCGTCTTCGGCACTCATCGGCGAACCATTGCTGAAATGCCACGCGGCATCTGTGAAACCCGTCTCAGGATGCCTGCCGGCGCTTCGCCGTCAAGCTTCGATCGCCGCGCCATTCTGTCTCGCCTCGTGGCGGGCTGATGACCAGGGCGAGGCGGCCGCGCGTCATCAGGGTATGGCGTGGGCGATGACCTTGCGCATCAGCGTCGGGAAGGCCTCGCCCGGCACCTCCGCCAGCGCGATCCAGCGGCTGCCCGCGGGTGCCGCGAAGCCGGCCGGCGCCTCGGCGCGGAACACGGTCAGCTCCAGCGGAAAATGCGTGAAGACGTGGGCCACCGTCCCCGCCAGCCGCATGAACGACAGCGCGAGCGGCGCGGCGTCGAGCGCCCGCGACGCGTCGAAACTCGCCGACCATTCGGTGCCCGGCACTTCCGCCATGCCGCCCAGCAGGCCCCGCGCGGGCCTCGTCCGGACCAGCAGATGCCCGTCCTCGCGCACCACGACGAAGGCCGCGCCGCGCCGAAGCGCGCCGGCCTTCTTCGGCGCCTTGCGCGGATAGGTTTCCTGCGTGCCCTCGGCGCAGGCCCGGCACCAGGCATTGAGCGGGCAGAGGGCGCCCGCCGGCCGCTTCGGCGTGCAGATGGTCGCGCCGAGATCCATCATACCTTGAGCGAAATCGCCGGGCCGCGCGGGATCGAGCAGTTCCGCCACCCGCGCCTTGATCAGGGGCTTTGCCGCCGGCAATTCGGTCTCGATGGCATCGAGCCGCGTCACCACGCGCTCGACATTGCCGTCGACCACCGCAGCGGGCCTGTCGAAGGCGATCGCCGCGATGGCGGCGGCGGTATAGTCGCCGATGCCGGGAAGCGCGCGCAGGCCCTCGACCGTGTCGGGAAAGCGCCCGCCATGGTCCTGCGTCACCGCGATGGCGCAGGCGTGCAGGTTGCGCGCCCGCGAATAGTAGCCGAGGCCGGCCCAGGCGCGCATGACCTCCTCGATGGGCGCCGCCGCAAGGCTCGCCACATCCGGCCAGCGCGCGAGGAAGGCCGCGAAATAGGGCCCGACCGCTGCGACCGTCGTCTGCTGCAGCATGATCTCCGACAGCCAGACGCGGTAGGGATCGACGGCCTCGCCCGGCAGGGCGCGCCAGGGCAGCCGCCGGCGGTGCCGGTCGTACCAGCCGAGCAGGGCGGCGGCCTGCGGCGAGGTTTCCCGCGCCGCCGGAGAGCGTGCTAGTCTGGGTTTCACGAGGCTGGGACTCATCGAGGCCGACACTGGCCCCATCGACCGTCCCGTTCAACCGGCGCGACAATGAACTCACAGACGTTCCGCCCAAGGGGCCCGCGACCGCTGGCCGACATCGCCGCCGCGCCCATCGCCGGGGCGCTGCGCCAGGCCGGCTTCGCCGCCACGGAAGTCGTCACCCGCTGGGACGAGATCGTCGGCGAGGACCTCGCCCGCCGCTCCGCTCCCGTGAAGATCGCCTGGCCGCGCCGGCCGCAGGGTCGCGAGGCCGGCGAGCAGGAGCCGGGCACGCTGCATGTCCGCGTCGAGACGCCTTTCGCGCTCGACATCCAGCATCTCAGCGCCACCATCGTCGAGCGGGTCAACGCCTTCTTCGGCTGGCGCTGCGTCGCGAGCGTCCGGCTGTCGCAGGCGCCGCTCGCGCCGCGCAAGCCCAGGCCCGTCCCCCCGGCGCCGCCGGACGAGGCCCGCCTCGCAAAAGCCATCGAGACCGTCGAGGACGAGGCGCTGCGCCGCTCGCTCGCCCGTCTCGGCCGTGCGATCGGCAGGGGCCCGGCGGGAACGCGGTGACGCCATCCGCCGTTTCTGGTAATCGGAAGTCCTCAGATCCCAGTGCAGGAGCCGTCATGACCCGTGCGATTCCCACCGCCCTCGCCGCTCTGCTGATCGCCGCTTCCGCTGGCGCCGCCAGCGCGCAGGTGATGCAGGACGAGACCCGCGACCGCGTACTCCTCGTCCACCAGAGCCGCGGCACGCTCGCCCCCGGCACGGCGCCGAAGTGCTTCCCGTCGAATGTCGACGACACCGTCGCGGGCTCGCAGTTCCAGTGCCCGACCGCGCGTCGCAACGGCCAGCCGCGCTATCCGACCGCGCGCAGCTTCTGGGGCGTTTTCGGCGGCTACTGAGAGTTCGTCCGCTGGCGCATGCACTGCACGGCAGAAGCAGGACGCGAATCACGCACCGGTCCCGCCAACCAGGAGCAGGCTTCGAGCGCCTACGGCGTCTCGACCGTGAAGCGCGGCCCATCGAAGACATAGACCACGCCCTGCCGCACGAAGACCTCGGCCGCCTTCTCGCGGCTCATGCTCGCCGTCAGCGCCATCAGCGCCCGGCCGACCCCGCCATGGGCGACCACCACGCTCGGCCGTTCCAGCAGGGTCATGAAGGCGCCGAGCCGTTCGGCCACCGCCTCGTAGTTCTCCCCACCGGGAGGCGAGACATGCCACTTGTCGGCGATCCGCGCTTCGGCGACCCGCGGCGAGCGGGCCTCGACCTGGGGCCAGGTCAGGCCCTCCCAGTCGCCGAACGAGACCTCCATCAGCCGGTCGTCGGTGCGGTAGGCCGGCGGATGGAGGCCGAGCCGGGCGCGCAGGATCTCCATGGTTTCGCGGGTGCGCGACAGTGGACTCGCCCAGTAGGCGAGGTCCTCGTAGCGCGCGTCCAGCCGGGCGAGGATCGCGCCGGTCTCCTCGGCCTGCACCCTCCCGACATCGTTCAGCGGAATGTCGCGCTGGCCCTGCAGGCGGCCCTCGGCGTTCCAGTCGGTCTCGCCGTGGCGGATGAAATAGAGCTTCGGCAGGGTCTGGGGCATGGCATCGATCTGAATCTGTCCAGGCGGATATGTCCCCGGCCGGCGCGGATGTCGAGACATTCCCGCGCGGAACGGGCTTGACCTTGGCGCGCCGGCGAGCCACCTCCGGCATCGACCAGCGAGGGAAGCCCCGTGACGCCATCGCCCTATTTCCGTGCCGGCCTCATCGCCCTGATCGCGGCGCTCGCCATCGATCAGGGGTTCAAGCTCGCCATGCTGCACGGCGTCGGCATGGTCACGGGCCAGGTCATCACGCTGGCGCCGGTGCTCGACCTGGTCATGGCCTGGAACTACGGCGTCTCGTTCGGCCTGTTCCAGCAGGACAGCGAACTGGGCCAATGGGCGCTGGTGGCGTTCAAGATCGGCGCGGTCGCGCTGATCGCGTGGTGGCTGTGGAAGGCCGAGAGCCGCTTCACCGCCATCGCGCTCGGCCTGATCGCCGGCGGCGCGCTCGGCAACGGCATAGACCGCGTTCTCTATGGCGCGGTCGCCGACTTCTTCGCCTTCCATATCACGACGTCGACGTGGCAGTTCCGCTGGTATGTGTTCAACCTCGCCGATGTCGCCATCGTTGCCGGGGTCGGCCTGCTTCTGTATGAGTCCCTTTTCGGCGGTTCCTCGACCGCCTCGAAATCGGCATGATCCTGATGGATAGAGCCGCATTCGCAAGGGGCTAAAGGCCCTCCCCGTCCTGAAGGGTGACCAACATGACGCGCATCCGCACCGCCGTTCTGGCGACCGCGATCTGCCTTTCCGCCGGCGCTGCGAGCGCCCAGTCCCAGGATTCGAGCGGCATCGAGCGCTCGCTGTTCCAGGGGCTTCTCAGCGGCCTCGGCGTAACCGGCGATGAGCGTCCGCCGATCGACTACCGCGAGCGCGCGCCCCTCGTCCTGCCGCGCGGCAACAACCTGCCGCCGCCGCAGGAATCAGGCGCGGCCCGCAATCCCAACTGGCCGAACGATCCGGATGTCGCCCGCGCCCGCGCCGCAGGCCTCGCCGCCAACGCGCCCATCGTCCGCGACGATGACGGTCGCACCCTGACCAATGCCGAGATGCGCGCCCGCCAGGGCGGCGGCGGCTGGTTCGGCGGCGGACGCGTCGATGCGACGCGCCAGCAGTCCGAGGCGCAGATCGCAGGGCCCGCCACCGCAGCCCAGATGGGCGTGCAGCCGATCTGGTCGCAGGTCGGCTCGCTGTTCGGCTCGTCGCGCGACAACGAGGTCGTCGCCTTCCCGGGCGAAGCGCCGCGCCGCCGTCTGGTCGAGCCGCCGCCGGGCTACCGCACCGCTTCGCCGGATGCGCCCTACGGGCCGGTCGGCCGGCGTCCGGAAGATCCGCACGCGGCCTATAACCGCCAGTCCCCGGGGCAGGATCCCGCCTCCGGCACCGGTCGCTGAGGCAGGGCAAGCCATCATGCTGAACCGCCTGTCAGGCCGGCCGACCGACGGCGAAGCCGAAATCCGCTATCTGGACGGCGACTACCGCGTCATCCGGCCCGGCGCCTATGTGCGCTGCGCCGTGACCGGCCAGCACATCCTGCTCGACGACCTGAAATACTGGAGCGTCGCGCATCAGGAGGCCTATGCCACCCCGGAAGCGGTGATGGCGCGGCTCCACCCCGAGCGGGTCAGGCGCCCGGCGGGAGCCTGACGCCGGCCAGCAGCCTGTCGAGCGCCGCTTCGTCGTCGATCACCGCACGGACCGGCACCACCGTCGCTGCCGCAGCCAGCGCATCGAGTGCCGGCGAGCCCTTCAGCTTCACCGCATCCTTCTCGGTCGTGACCAGCGGCAGGCCGGTGCGCCCGGCTTCCGCCAGCAGCCTGCCCGCATCGGCATCCGTATAGGCGTGGTGATCGGCGAAGGGGCGCAGCACGGCATTGCGCGCGCCCGCCTGCCCGAGCGTCTCGGCGAATTTCGCGGGGCGGCCGATGCCGCAGAAGGCCAGCACATCGCGGCCGTCCAGCCAGTGCGCGACCGCCTCGTCGACCCGGAGCGACGCCCGCAGCACGGCACGGCCGGCAGCGGTCGCTTCGGCCGCGAGATCGTTGCCCGCGGACCCCGCCCCGACCACGACCAGCGCCTCGGCGCGGGCGAGCTGCGGCGCGAATGGCGCCCGCAAAGGCCCTGCCGGCAGGACCTGGCCATTGCCGAGCCCGTGCGCCCCATCAACGACGAGCAGCGAGATATCCTTGGTCACAGCCGGGTTCTGGAACCCGTCGTCCATCACCACGACATCCGCACCCGATGCCGCCGCCAGCCGCGCGCCCGCCAGCCGGTCGCGGGCGACCACCGTCGGCCCGTCGCGGCGGTGAAGCAGGGCCTCGTCGCCGACTTCCGCAGCCATCGCATCCGGACCCACCAGCACCGGACCCGCCAGCGAGCCGCCATAGCCGCGCAGCAGCACGGCCGGCTTGCGGCCGCCCGCCCTGAGGCGGCCAGCCACCAGTCGCGCGATGGGCGTCTTGCCGGAGCCGCCGACCGTCGGATTGCCGATGCAGATGACGGGAATGCCGGCATCGGCTCCCGGCTTCTCCATGCGCGCCAGCGTCGCCGCGCCGACCATCCATCCCAGCGGCGCGAGCAGCCGGCCCGCAAGGCCGTCTTGATCGGACCAGAAGGCCGGGGCCCTCATGGCGACCTCACCCCTGCCGCATGGCGAGGGAGAGGAAATAGGGCTCGATGGCGGCCAGCGTCCGATCCAGCGCGCCCCCAAGGGCGGCGACCGCCTCGGCCGCCGCGTCGCGCTGGCGCTGGCGCTCGGCCTTGTCGGTGAGCAGCGACAGCGTCACCTCGGCGAGAGACTGGCTGTCCCTGACAGCGACGGCGCCGCCGGCTTCGCTCAGCGCCGCATAGACCGCCGCGAAATTGGCGACGTTCGGGCCATGGACGATGGCCGCGCCGAGCTTCGCCGGTTCGATGGGGTTCTGGCCGCCATGGCGGATCAGCGAGCCGCCGAGGAAGGCGACCGGCGCCGCGCGGTAGAACAGGCCCATCTCGCCGAGCGTGTCGGCGACATAGACGGCGTGGCGGATCGCCGGCAGCGCGCCTTCCGAACGACGCACCGCCTGCAGGCCGTCCTGCTCGGCGAGCGCCGCTATGGCCTCGCCGCGCTCGGGATGGCGCGGCGCGATGATGGTCAGGAGGTTGGTCAGCCGGGGCGCCATCATCCGGTGGGCCTCGAGGACGATCTCGTCCTCGCCCTCGTGCGTCGAGGCGGCAAGGAAGACCGGCCGGTAGCTGATCGCCTTGGCCAGCGCCATGGCGGCATTGGGCTCGGCCTCGGGGGCCGGCACGTCGAATTTGAGGTTGCCGGTGGTCGAGACGCGCGGCGCGCCGAGGGCCTCGACGCGGCGGGCATCGTCGACCGTCTGCATCAGGCACAGTTCGAAGCGCGACAGCAGCGCGCCGATGGAGCGCGGCACGCGCTGCCAGCCCCGGAACGAGCGCTCCGACATCCGGCCATTGACCTGGATGAGCGGCGTGCCGCGCGCGGTCGTCCGCATGATCATGTTCGGCCAGAGCTCGGATTCCGCGAAGATCGCGAGGTCCGGCTCCCAGTGGTTCAGGAAGCGGTCGACATAGGCCGGCACGTCCCAGGGCATGAACTGGTGGATGGCGCCCGGCGGCAGCCGCTTGGCGGCGAGCCGCGCGGCGGACAGCGTAACCGTGGTGACGAGCACGGTGACACCGCGCGCCTGCAGCCGCTCGACCAGCGGCACGATCGACAGGAACTCGCCGACGCTCGCGCCGTGCAGCCAGACCAGCCGGCCGTGCGGCCGCTCCTCGGTCGGCTCGCCGCGGCGCTCGCGGACGCGTTCCGGGTCTTCCTTGCCGCGCTGCAGCCGCCGCTTGGCGACGATGCCGGCGACGAAGGGGGAGAGCACCGCCGTGGCGCGCGCATAGGCGCGCAGCGGCGCGGGCGTGCGGGTGGCTCGGGCGTCACGCATGGGCCCGCCCCCGCGTTCCGGCGCCCGCCCGCAGCGCCGCCGTCGCCTCACGCGATGCGGCGAGCTCGGCAATGGTCGCCTCCGACCACATGGCCGGCGTGGCACGGCCTTCGGCAATGTCATAGGCGCGGGCGGTGGCGTCGTTCATCGCCTGCTCGACCTTCTCGCGATAGTCCTCCAGCGCCGCCGCATCGGCGTCGCACGGCACCCAGGTCGGCGGGCCGGCGACGACCGCGCCCTTCGAGAACGGCAGGTTGACGCTCGCCTTGTCCCAGGACTTCAGGTCGATGCGCCGCTTCGTCGCGATAGCGATGGGCAGGATCGGGCGTCCCGACTGCTTCGCCAGCATGACGATGCCGAGGCCCGCCTTGCGGGCGACCTTGGGCACGTCGGCGGTGAGCGCCACGGTGGTGCCCGCCTCCAGCGCCTCGACCATCTGGAAATAGGCGCCGACGCCGCCCTTGCGCGCGAACTGGCCGCTGTGGTCGCCGGAACCCCGGATGGCCCTGATCCCGAGCTTCTCGGCGGCGATGGCGTTCATCTCGCCATCGGCGGAGCGGGAGATCAGCACGACCGCGTCATATTCCGGGCGCTTCACGAAAGGCGTCAGGAAATGCTGGCCGTGCCACATGGCGAAGATCACCGGCAGGTTGGCAGCCGCATAGTCGTGGAGGTTCGGCGGATCGAGCGCGAACCGGCCCGTCCGCCAGACGAGCCTGAGGTAGCCGGCAAGGAACGACCCGGCCGCCGATCGCACGGCGGGCGAGCGCCCCAGCTTTTTCAGGAAGGACACCGGGCCCGGACCCGCCCTCAGGCCGCGTCCGGATCGAGCAGGCGGTGCAGGTGAACGATGAAGTAGCGCATATGCGCATTGTCCACGGTCTGCTGCGCCTTGCCCTTCCAGGCGGCGTGAGCGGCGGCGTAATTCGGATAGATGCCGACGACATCGACCTTCGACAGGTCGCGGAATTCGGTGCCGGCGAGATGGGTCAGCTCTCCGCCGAACACCAGATGAAGAAGCTGCTTGGATTCCCCAGTGCCCGCCATGGCAGCGATGTCCCCGTCTCGATTAGTCGTCGCGATGATCGTCCGGCGACGGTCAGCTGCCGCGCCGCACAATGTCGTATAGCGGCGATCCGGCGCAAACCAGCGGAAAATGAACCGGAACCGGCCTGTTATAGACAGGAACAGCCCCGTCGAACCCGGTCAGCGATGCCCCCGCTTCCTGCACCAAAAGATCGGCAGCCGCAAGGTCCCAGTCATGGCTCTGGCCGCCGGCGAAGGCCGCGTCGATCTCGCCCGCCGCGACCTTGGCGAAACGCAGCGCCAGCGAATGGACCTTCGGCAGCAGGATGGCGCCGCCGCGCTGCGCCTTGTCCAGCATGGGCTTCGGTCCCGCGACGCGCGCGCCGGCAAGGCTCTCGCGGCCGCTCGCCGCAAGCCGGCGGTTGCCGAGATAGGCGCCATGGCCGCGCGCGGCGGTGAAGACGCGGCCGGCCTCGGGCTCCGCGAGGGCGGCGGCCACCGGACGGCCGTCGCGCACCACGGCGACCGATATCGTCCAGTCGGGAAGGCCGCCGGCAAAGGCGCGGGTGCCGTCGATCGGGTCGACGATGAAGACCTCGCGCCGGTCGAGCCGCGCGGGGTCGTCGGCGGTCTCCTCGGACAGCCAGCCGAAGCCCGGACGCGCCGCCCGCAGCTCCGTCTTCAGGAAGGTGTCGATGGCGATGTCCGCTTCCGTCACCGGCGAGGAATGGCCCTTGGTCCAGGTGCGCATGCTGGACCGCACGTAGCCCATCGCGATCTCGCCGGCGCGGACGGCGAGATCGGACATGAGGTCGCGGAGCTGGAGGTCGTCAGCGTCCGGCAACGGTCAGCCCTTCCACCATGACGGTGGGCGCGTCGGTGCCATAGCGGAACGTCAGGTCGTTCGCCGGCGTCAGGTTGAGGAAGATGTCGGCGAGATTGCCGGCAATGGTGATCTCCGCGACGGGAAAAGCCAGTTCGCCGTTCTCGATCCAGTAGCCCGAGCAGCCGCGCGAATAGTCGCCGGTCACCATGTTGACGCCATGGCCGATCATGTCGGTGACATAGAGCCCGTCCTTCACCGATGCGATCATCGACCGAGGCGTCGCGGCGCCGGCGGCGAGATAGAGATTGGTCGCGCCGGGGGCAGGCGGCCCGCCGACGCCGCGCGAGGCGTGGCCGGTCGTCTTCATGCCAAGCTCGCGGGCCGTCGCCGTGTCGAGCAGCCAGCCGGTCAGCACGCCGTCGTCGACGAGGGTCATCGGCCGCGTGGCGACGCCGTCGCCGTCGAAGGGCCGCGAGCCGAGGCCGCGGCGGCGATGCGGGTCGTCGACGATGGCGACGCCCTGCCGGAAGACGCGCTGGCCGAGCTTCTCGCGCAGGAAGGACGTGCCGCGCGCCACCGACTGGCCGTTGGCGGCGGCGGCGAGATAGCCGGGGAAGCTGCCCGCCGTGCGCGGATCGAAGATCACCGGCACCTTGCGCGTGTCGACCTTGCGGGGATTGAGGCGGCGGACGGCGCGCTCGCCGGCGCTCCGGCCGATCGTCTCCGGCGCTTCGAGATCGGCGCGATGGCGCACCGAGGCATAGTCGTAATCGCGTTCCATGCCGGTGCCCTCGCCGGCGATGGCCGTGGTCGAGAACGACGTGGACGAGCCGAGCGAGACGCCCTCGAAGCCGGTGGAGGTGACGAGCGCGAAGCCGCCGAGGCCCGCGCCGGCGCCCGCCCCGCCCGACTTCGTGACGCCCGGCACGGCGAGCGCCGCGGCCTCGGCGCGGCGCGCGAGGTCCTCCAGCTCCGCGACGCCGGTCAGCACCGGATCCAGAAGGTCGAGATCCGCCCAGTTGCGGGCGAGGTCGGCGGGATCGGCGAGCCCGGCATAGGGGTCCTCGGGCGCGACCTTGGCGATGGCGACCGCGCGCTCGGCCAGCGCCGCGAAATCCTCGCGCGGATCGTTGGACGAGACCGAGGCGTTGCGGCGGCCGACGAAGACCCGCAGGCCGAGATCGTCGCCCTCCGAGCGCTCGGAGCCCTCCACCTTGCCCTCGCGCATCTGGACGCTGACGGACATGCCGCGCACGGCCATGACGTCGGCGGCGTCCGCGCCGGCCTTGCGCGCCGCATCGACGAGGCGGCGGGCCCGCTCGACGAGAGCGCCGGTATCGAGAAGATCGGTCATGAAGGGCCTTGGTGAGGAACCGGGGCGGGAAGGAGTGTCCTCCCTCGTGTAGGCATCGCGGCAGGCCGTTTCAAGGCACGGCCTCGGCGCGGGCACCGAACGGGCGGCACGCCACGAACAGATTCCGTTCATCCTGTCGGTGAAGCTCCCGGAAAGCACGCCGGCCAAGTGTTCGGAAAGCAAGCTCCCCAAGGCTTTCTCAAGCATAGGGAATGATGGCGACTTTCCGCGGTCGGATTGAGGTCCGTTTAACCGTCCGCCTTAAGCTCCCCGACAAGGAATGCTGCGACAGTCCTCCCAACGAAGGGGCGAGAGCCTGAGCACAGGCCATAGACCCCAGGGAGCATACCAGTGTCGCGTCAGACAGAGCCCGGCGGTGCCGCCGCCGGGATCGGGGCCGCCTTGCGCCTCGATCCCACCCATCTTCCCGCCCGCTACTCGGCGCCCGACAAGGGCGCGGATGGCGGCCAGCGGTCCATCGACCTCTCCGCCAGCCGGGTGGTGATCCGGCGGACCGCCTCGGGCGCCCGGATGAAGCTGCAGCTGCCGGTCAGCGCCTATCGCGGCGTCGCGGTGCGGCTCGCGGAGCCCGCGCAGGCGCAGGCCGATGCCGTCGAGGTGGTTCTCGTCCATGCCGACCCCGGTCTCAGCGTGCCGCTGTTCTCGGCCGGCGACACCGCCGACGTGGTCGCCGAATGGCAGCGCTGGGGCAGTGCCCTCGCCATGCCGCTGCTGATCTCGCAGCCCGACGGCTCGCTGAGCGAGGCCTTCGCCCGGATGGGCGGCGTCGCCCTCGGCAAGCCCGGTCCGCGTCGTCGCCGCCGCTCGGCGCTGCGCGCCCGCCGGCCGCAGGCCCTGATGCGCCGCCGGCCCGGCCGTGCCGTCGCCGGCCAGCCGGTGCATCGCGAACGGGAGATCATCGCCCGCAACTGACGATCCTCGCGCAAGCGTGACTTTCTGCGGCCTTCATGTGACGGCCCTGATGTTGCCACGCCTTCGGGGGAGGGTTATGCCCTGTCGATCCGGCCTCCCCGGCCGCCCGAGGACATGATCCATGCTGTCGCGCCGCCATCTTCTGGAAGGTTCCGCCGCCCTCGGGCTGGCGTCCACGCTCGGGGCCCTGCCGCTCGCCGGCCCGGCGCTGGCGCAGGCCCGCCGCCCCGCGGCCGAGCGCGTCAATGTCGAGGAACTGATGCAGCCGGGTCCGCTCGGCGACGTCGTGCTCGGCAAGGCCGACGCGCCGGTGACCATCGTTGAATATGCCTCGCTGACCTGCGGACATTGCGCGACGTTCCACACCACGATCCTGCCCGAGCTCAAGAAGAAGTATATCGAGACGGGCAAGGCGAAGCTGGTGTTCCGCGAATTCGCCCTGAACCAGCTCGACGCCGCCGTCTACATGCTGACGCGCTGCGCGCTGAACGCCGACGGCAAGGCCGATGGCGGCGACCAGACCCGCTATTTCGCGCTGATCGACGTGTTCTTCCAGCAGCAGCGCACCTGGGCCTTCGGCGGCAATCCGCTGGAAGCCGTCACCGCCATCACCCGGCAGGCCGGCATCACGCAGGCGCAGTTCGAGGCCTGCCTCAACAACCAGCCGATCCTCGATGCGCTGAACTCCACCCGCGAGCGCGCCGCCAACGCCTTCGGCGTCGATTCGACCCCGACCTTCTTCATCAATGGCCGCCGCATGCTGGGCGCCCAGCCGGTCGCCGAGTTCGAGAAGGTCATCGATCCGCTGCTGCCGGCCTGAGCGGTGCTCTCGGGGCGTTGCGAGCCCACCACGTCATGCCCGGGCTTGGCCCGGGCATCCACGACTTGAACACGACGCCATGAAGGAATTCGTGGATGGCCGGGACAAGCCCGGCCATGACGGGAAGCGGTTCCAAGCGAAGCCTTGCAATCGATTCTTGGCCCATCGAACCAAACAAAAGGCCGCCGAGGGACAAGCCCCGGCGGCCTTTTTGTTTGTCCTTTGCCAAACCCGCGAGCGGGCCGGCGGAACCTGTTCAGTTGAGCTTCGACTTCACTTCGTCGATGCCGGCCTTGATGAAGGCCTCGCCGCCCGCGCCCTTGGCGAGGTCGGCAAGCACGGCGCCGGCAGCGGAGGTCGCGACATCGGCTGCGGCGGCGCGCACGTCGGCGATCGCCTGCGCCTCGGCCTGGGCGATCTTCGTCTCGGCCATCTTGGTCCGGCGCGCGACGAAATCTTCCATCTTCGCCTTGGCCTCGGCGGCGAGACGCTCGGCGTCGGCCTTGGCGGCGACGACGATGTCCTTGGCCTCCTGCTCGGCAGCGATCTGGCGCTTCCGGTAGTCGGCGACGATGGCCTCGGCTTCCTCACGCAGGCGCTTGGCCTCGGAGAGGTCGGACGCGATGCGGACCGAGCGCGCGTCGAGCGCGTTCAGCAGCGTGGTGTGCGCGCCCATCTTCCAGGCGATGGCCAGGAAGATGATGAGTCCGATCCAGATCGGCAGATATTCGCTCATCCGGACCTCCTCAGTGCTTCAGAGCAGCGTCGACGGCAGCCTCGACGCGCGCGGCCTCGGCCTTCGCGCCGGCGAGGCGCTCGACGATGGCGTGGGTCGCGTCAACGGCGATGGACCGCACATTGCCCATGGCGGCGGTGCGGGCCTCGGCGATCTTGGCCTCCGAGGAGGACAGATCGGCCGCGAGCTTCGCCTCGAGAGACTTGCGCTCCGAGTCGGACGCGCCGTTGATCTTGGCGCGGGTCTCGGCGG
>Ga0209794_1000527_pt1 | contig 53212 bp, 45 predicted proteins | sample EBPBio232013_DNA_FD_185869 | JGI IMG/M metagenome (GOLD analysis project Ga0209794, IMG submission 185869) | Wastewater treatment Type I Accumulibacter community from EBPR Bioreactor in Madison, WI, USA - Reactor 1_5/23/2013_ DNA (SPAdes)... | ecosystem: Engineered > Bioreactor > EBPR >...
AAAGGCGCTGTCTTCGCCGAGTTGGAGTTCTTTGGCGAGTAGGGAGTCTTTGGCCGAGAGTTGTTTTTTGAGTTTCTGTTCCTGCCGCTGCAGTTTGCGCAGGTATTTGTCTGTCTGCTTGCTGAGTTGTTTGCTGATCTTCTCCTGTTGTTCGGAGAGCGAACGGCTTAATTGCTGTGGAAATTCTAACACCGAGCCAAATGATAACTTAGCTCTACTGTCATCTGCTTGTTGTGCCATGCAAAGGTTGCAGATAAATAGTATCTGACAAAGAATAACCGTATTCCTTTTAGTCAACATGTTACATGGGTTTAATTACAAACTACATCCTGTTGATTGGCCGGCATAGTTGTAACAGTTGCGTTTGACGATATTCCTATTTCGGTCTCTTATTAACACCAGCCTTCCAAATGCGTCGTATTCAAAATAAGTAGTGGTATTCGTTTCGCTCGTTGAAGAAGTGATGCCGTTGAAACTGTCGATTGTATAGCTGACCATTTGTGCTTCAATAGGATAGAGTCGAAGTTCGTCGATGTTGCCTGTGCCTGAAATGCTAATTGAACTGCCTGTCGTAGTGATGACGTGACTATATAACGTCCACCCGGAAACAGTTGTCCCGATAGTTGTAGTAACACTGCCTCCTGCTATACTGTAGGGAGCTCCCTGGTTGCTCCAGTAGGTTAGTATGTATTTCCTGCCAATTGTGACCGACCGGGAAATGGGAAAAGCTGCGGTAAGATTGTAATACTTAAAGCCCGTTGCGGCTACGGAGGGAGCTATAGCGGTCGAAATCGTTCCCGCATAGTTCCATCCACCCGTATAACTGCCTTCGAATGAACTGAATGCAATATCGGCAAGGGTGGCATTTGAGACTTTTGCAACGGCAAAATTTCGATTTGGATCCCAAAGTATGCTGGTAAGTACATCGTTGTCTTTACCAAAAACAGCCGGGTTTCCATTTCCGTCGTAGGCGGTAAAACGATCACCTACTGTATAGTTGTTGGAGATATTACCCAATTTGTATTCAGTTGTTTGTGGTAGAATAAAACTGGACGAGCTCGCATAACCCCACTGGCTATTGCCCCAATAATTAAAATTGATTCTGTTAGATTGTAAGAAAGTTGATCCGCGGTAAACATCCGTCTGAACAACTTGGTTGATTAGCATCCTGGAAACCATCTCAGGATAAGGTGCTGCACCAAAGTCTGTTGCATATTTGTAGGACTCTATAATTTGCTAGTTTTTTGAAGATGTCTTTTCCGACGACAGCAATTGAAGGTGGCTGCTAACATTATAAGTGAACTTCTCTGTTTGGGTTATCGAATTGCCTGACGTGATACCGTAGTCTTTTGTTGTTCGATTGGTTAATGAATATCGATACAATGGCACCGTGAAATACCTATTTGCCTGGAAAATGGAGCAACTTGCATCAGCAAGCTGATTTCCGATTTGCATTAAGGCACCTTGAAAAGTCTTTCTGAATGCGAGCGAGGGGATTTCTTTCGAAAGTTCTTTGACATAAGTGTTATTAACTTCTTTAAGAAGTGTTCCCGCTGCATTATATGTTTCTTCTTTAAGGAGATTTCCATTTGTGGTATTAAAAATATTAGGGAAGCCGGAGAATATTTCAGTTCCCGGTGTCATAATGTCTTCGTGGTTGTCGTAATAATAAATGGATTTTCCATTAGCGCCTGAAGTTTCGTCGGTTACAATAACCTGGTCATATCCAACTATATTGGCAAGAGCGCCGGAACTTAATGGTGTACTACTGAATGATCGGCCAATTAATGTACTTACAGTTCCAGTACAAGATACTGTTGATCCTACAGTGGTGTTTTCGACAGTATGGTTGGAAGGAAACATCATAAGGCGACCGGAAGAGACTTTCTGGCTATTGGACATCATTGTATATTCATAGATTTTAGAGAATTCAATTTAATTTGACAGGTTGTAACTATTTACTCTCTTAATGCGCAATCCCCCGCCAGTTTTAGAATAGACGCCGTTGACCAGTGGAATGGTTTTAGTCTTTAGCGACTTGGTTTCCAAAGTCGAATTCATTTGCCAATATTGTTTCTGTTTTAAAATAAGTTTGTAACTCCCTGCAGGCAAAGTCAGTGGTGCCTGTTTGTTCAAAAAAGCGCCATGTCCGGAGTTTGCCGCTCCATTGCAAGGGCTCGTGCAGGTTTGCAGAAACAGTGCATATTGCTCCAAGTTTAAGTTATATAGAAGAGCATTTGTTGAATTATTTCGAATTTCAAGATAGGGTTCTGCAGTATTATAATTGGTGCCGGAAATGTAGCTGCCATACCCATCATATCCTGAAAAAGGGTTTCGTGCGCAACAAGGGTAGCTGTAGTTTTGAATCGTTGGGTAATAAGCGAGGGTAGATTTGACGTTAATGTCTGTGGATTGTGTAAGCGTGAAGTTCTGAACAAGGTCTGTTGTTGTTCCACCAGTCGAATTCAGGTAAGCAAGCTGGTTGGTGGCGACCATATCAGCCTCAAAGTTGGTAATGCCAAATGAACTTGAAGAAAAAATAGAATAGTCATTTGGCTCAAATTGGAATGTCGTATATCCCCCGGTAGGATAAGTTAATTTAGTAAGTACCCCACTGGTCATGAAAGTTCCATTGGGCTGGCGGTTTGCATCACCAATATATTTTGCGCTTGCATAGCCAGATGGCGCATAGGTCCCTACAGAGACCCTAGAGGGGTTAGCGGTTTGGCCGTTGTAGTAGCCCCAAAAATCGAGTGCACGGCTGTATTTTGACGGTAAGGGATTGGTTTCATCATATTCGAATTGGTATGGTGGAAGGCAATTGCCGGTAATTGATGAACAGTCGGAAACTTTTGTGAGTTTAAGTCTTTTATATAAGTGTTTATTAGAGGCATTGTTCGACGCATTAAAATAGGAGTATTCAAGCTTTATTTTTTTTCTAATGATGCCATTTTCATCTTTGATAATCAGTGAGTCAAGTTTTTGCGGCCCGAGTGCACTGTTGTTACCCCAACCAATTGTGCAATTAAGAATTCCAGTGGCTGGTGTATTGTTCACATCGTGCGCAGAAAGAATATCGTCCCGAACTGATTTTGAAAATGAAATGGATCCATTTCTAAATTGTATTTCTTTCAAATAGATGTGACTGGTAAAGGTTTGAGACCGTTCCCTGATCCTATTTGATCCCAAAAGATTGCCCCAACAACTTGTGCCAGTGGATCCGGGTTGTACACTAATTTGAATCGGATCGGAATATTCATCTGTAAAATTAACTGAACGGGAACCGTATTTACTCCAGGAGCCGGTTCCACAACCTGAAACAGGATCTATGTCATAAACATAGGTAACCTGCTCATTGGTCGGCGAAATTATCTTTTCAAGGTACCATGCCATGATGTTGAAGTCGGCAGTGCTATAGTAATAAAATGTTGAGTAAGCTGAAGATTCTTCATCAACTGGCTGGGAAAGCATAACCTGTCCGCCAGAAACGATTGGAGGCGGTGTCCGTTTAATTTCCTGAATTTCTTTAACCCCAAATTGGTAGGTGAAGCCATCGACAGTTCGAATTACCCACTTGTTAATGGATCGGTCATATTTAATATCGATCTTTTGGGAAGTCATGGGCGTGCCAATCAAATTTGCTCCCGGTGTTTGCCCTTTTTCTAAGATAAATGAGCCAGATTTTCCGGGCATATTAAAATAGAAAACGTCAGGTTCCGGATCAACCTGGTTCAAGCAAACCTTTCCAAGGTAGTCTTGAGTCATGGTGGTTGGTATGGCCGGATCATACGGGTAGCCCTGATATTGTGCGTTATTTACCCAGTAAGTACCATGAAAGCCATCGTTCAAAGTAGCCAAATCATTGCCGCCTTTTATCTGACGAGTAATCACACCACCGACATTAAGACTCCACCCAAGTCCTGTCCACCCAGCTTCTTCTTCCACTTTTATACCTCCTGAATGATACGAAAGTGTAATTGGAATAGAAATGTCTTTTGACTTTAATGTATACAGCGGCACTTCGATATTTGGAACACCGGTATAAAGACTAACCGGAATTTCTCCGTATTTGGCAAAACCAGCCGCATCAGGCGGTGGTGGCAAAACTTTAGATGCATTGAACGCTGTGCTATTCTGAGCAAGCAGGAAATATGGGAACAGGACGGCAAAAACCAATAGGAGAATGTTTGAATATCCTAATAAGGTCTTCAGGAAATGTCTAACAACGTAATTAAATCGATTGGGAAGTAGGTTAAAAATAGAACGCCGTTGGCCCTCTAATCGCCTTTCAGCAATAACACAACAGGTATGCAGGCTGGAAAAACACAATTGCGAATAGGGTACCGAAACCAATGAAGGTTGGTCAATGACAAACTTACTCATAACAGATGATCTTAGTTCTGGAAACAGCAATTTATAGTTTCGATTGAAAAGGCCATACCGTAGAAATACGGAATTTGGATATAAACAATTGCCTGCTAGCCCTTCCTATGGATTGTTCGTCAGGTAGGGCGTAATCAACTTCAACGAAACCGTATCAGTTGCTTTAAACCCATAACCCAGGCTGATCAGCATTTCGAGCGGAATATCGGTGACAATAATGCCGTGATCGCGTTTGTATTGGTCCATCGCTTTGTAGGCTTCCTGCACATTGGCAAAAACGTCGTTGAATTCCAGTTGAACCTGTTGTTGGCCGGGTGCATTTTTCTTAAAAGTAACCGGATCATCGGCGTTGATGGGCGGATATCCATCCATGCCAATGCCAACCGTTACCTGGATCATGCCGTGTTGCAACGGATGCGTGTTCATATACCGATTGCCGTTGTACCGCATGAAGCGGTGATTGGCGAATTCAATGACCGAGTCGAATAACAAAACCGGCTGTACATACTGCAAGGCCAACGGCACCTGACGGGTCATGAACAGATAGCTGCTGTCTGTTGCTTGCCCGATATTGATCTTGAACCCATATACTTTTTTCGAGTCGTTGCTGAATTCGTGTAAGTTTCGCAGCGATGCATGGGCCAGCCGATCCACCGGGTCGCTATCGATGTATTTCTTCCACAAGCTGGTTACCTTAACCAGGCTGACCACGCAATTGCGTTGCGGTTCCCGGCGCCGCTCCAGTAAATAGTCGTACACACGGTCGTCGCCATCCACATGGTAGGCCAGTGCAATTTTGTCGGGGTAGGCTTTCACCACATAAATGCTGTCATTGCCGCTGCTGATGCCCGGCACTACCCATTTTGCCAACAATGTTTTATCGGTGAACAATTCGGTGGTGCGGCTTAAACCCAGTGGTACAACCACTTCTTCGCGAAACGTAAATGGAATGGTAAGTGATAATAACAACATCAGGCCAATGGCCGCCAGTACCAGGATGAAGAAAAATTTTCGGCCTCTTAGCATAGATTAGGGCATGCGTAATAAACTTGGTAAATTTAAAAAACCATTGTGGTATAAATTGATTGCTATGCAGAAACATATTCTTTTAGTTTTCACACTTTCGTTGGCAGGCCTCCTCGTTTTCGCGCAGCCGGATCCCTGGAAAATAACCGCAACCGACATACAACCATCAAATTATTACGGCATTACAGTGGCCAATGGTATGATCGGCGTGGTATCATCGCCCGAACCATTCAAGGTGAAAGACGTGGTGCTGGCGGGCGTGTATGATCAATACGGTCGTGGTCGCGTCAGTAATTTCATCCGGTCGTTTAACCTGCTGAACATGAACCTGGAAATTGACGGCAGTCGAGTGCAGGCTAGTAATATTCAAGGTTTGCGGCAGGAACTGAACATGCGCGAAGCTTCTTTTACCAGCAGTTTTGAGGTTCCCGGCAAGGCCACCGTAACCTATACTTATTACGCGTTGCGCCAGCTTCCTTTTACGGTACTCATGGACGTTAGTATCGAAGCCAAAAAAGACATTCGAATCACCGCATCAAGTGTGATGGAAGCGCCCGACCTGCTGAAAGATGTGCAGAATTATTACAATGAAATTGATCGTCCGCATGTAGTGCTTAGCCTGCTCACCAGCACGGCTAAAAGTCCCACGGGTAAACTGCAATTATGCGCATCTAATTCTTTCCTCTTCAATGAACCACATGGTAAAGAGCCGCGTGTTATTCATGAGATGTGGGATAACAATATGCACCTGATGAAATTCAGCCAGCAACTGAAAGGCGGCGAAACCTATCATTTTTCCATTGCCGGCACTTCGATTACGTCGGCACACCACGATGATCCGCTGAATGAAGCCGAGCGCCTCACCATTTATGCCCGGCTGGAAGGCAGGGATCGATTGCTGCAGTTCCATCACCAGGCCTGGAACCGGCTGTGGGAAAGCGATGTGCAGATAACAGGCGATCCGCAAGCGCAACAAGATGTGCATAGCATGTTGTACCATCTCTATTCTTTCACGCGCGAAGGAACGGCCTTGTCGCCCTCACCGATGGGCCTCAGCGGACTCGGTTACAATGGCCATGTATTTTGGGATACCGAACTGTGGATGTACCCGGCGGTATTGGTATTGCATCCTGAACTGGCGAAAAGCATGGTTGAATACCGCTTTCAACGATTGGAAGCTGCTAGACGAAATGCTTTCTCCAAAGGCTTTAAGGGCGCGATGTTTCCCTGGGAAAGTGCCGAAAAAGGCGTGGAAGAAACCCCGGTATGGGCGCTCAGTGGCCCCTTTGAACACCATATAACGGCGTGTGTGGCCATCGCTGCCTGGAATTATTACCGGGTTACACAAGACAAAGACTGGTTGCGCGAAAAAGGTTGGCCCCTACTCAGTGCCACGGCCGAATTCTGGGCCAGTCGGGTGGAACGAAATGGGCCCGGCCACTACGATATTAAAAATGTGGTTGCTGCCGATGAGTGGGCGGAAAATGTTGACAACAACGCCTTCACAAATGCAGCCGCGCGCGCGAACCTGCAATACGCCACCGCGGCTGCTAAATTATTGGGGCTGACACCCGATCCCGACTGGCTGCAGGTGGCCAATAATATTCCTATTCTGAAAATGGCCGATGGGGTTACCCAGGAACATGCCACTTACAAAGGCGAGGGCATCAAACAGGCCGATGTCAACCTGCTGTCGTATCCGTTGAAAGAAGTGACGGAACCGGCGGCGGTATTGCGCGACCTGGAATATTATGAACAACGAGTGCCCGATGCAGGTACACCTGCCATGACACAGGCTGTTTTTACTACCTTGTATGCGCGGCTCGGTAATAAAGAGAAAGCAGCGAAGTGGTTTAAAGAGTCGTATGTGCCCAACCTGAATCCGCCCTTTCGGGTGATAGCCGAAACCAAGGGTGGTACCAACCCGTATTTTTCAACCGGTGCCGGTGGCATTGTGCAAAGTGTGCTGATGGGTTTTGGCGGATTAGAGATTACTGACAAAGGCATTGTGCAAATTAAATCGGTGCTGCCGCCGAGCTGGAAAAAATTAACCATAACCGGTGTGGGCGTACAGAAAAAAACCTTTACCGTACAGCAATAACCATTAAGTATATGCGAACGCTTTTATTTGCTTTTCTGTGTTGCGTGTTTTCCGCGCAGGCGCAGACCAACTGGCCGGCAACGCCCGATGAGATTTATGGCACACTGTTCAGCGATGTGCAGAACGCGCAAATATTTCCGGATGGAAAAACATTTGTGGACTGTATTCCAAAACGCGCGCCGGCTGATATAGTGAAAGATTATCTCGCCATTAAGAAAAACCCCGCTATCCGGTTTTCGCTGAAAACATTTGTAGAAGAAAATTTTCATGTGCCGGGTAGTCCCACGGCAACCTATACCACACCCAAAGACGAAGACATCCGCACCCATATCAACAAGCTTTGGGTATTGCTGCGGCGCGAGCCAGATACCGCCGTTGCGGGTTCTTCATTATTGCCTTTACCGAATGCGTATATCGTTCCCGGTGGTCGATTTCGGGAGATATATTATTGGGATTCTTATTTCACCATGCTGGGTTTAAAAGTGTCGGGCGAAACAGCGATGATAGAAAACATGGTGAAGAATTTCGCGTACCTGATCAATACCTACGGCCATATTCCCAATGGTAACCGATCGTATTATTTGAGCCGATCGCAACCGCCGTTTTTCGCCATGATGGTTGAATTGTTGGCAGGCATTAAGGGCGATGCGGTGTATGCGGAATACTTACCGGCGATGGAAAAAGAATATGCGTATTTCATGGATGGACAAGACCAGTTGAAGCCGGGTAAGGCCATTAAATATGTAGTCAAGCTCAAAGACGGAACCGTGCTCAACAGGAACTGGGATGAGTCGATGGTGCCGCGGCAGGAAAGTTATCGCGAAGATGTGGAAACAGCGCGTAAGTCGGGTCGCAACCGGGTGGAGATGTACAAACACCTGCGGGCCGGTGCCACCAGTGGCATAGATTTCAGCAGTCGCTGGTTTGCAGACAGAAAAAACATCACCACCATCGAAACAACCGATATTATTCCGGTCGACCTGAACAGTTTGCTGTTCAACCTGGAAATGGTAATCGCGCGAAGCCGAAAAATGAATGGCGACGATTCGGGCGCTACCCGTTTTTTGCAACTGGCTGAAAAACGCCGCAAGGCCATCAATAAATATTGCTGGAGCAGCAGTTTGAAATATTATACTGACTATAATTTCAAGAAGAGAAAACAAACCAATGCAGTTACCCTGGCTGGTTTGTATCCATTTTGTTTTTTCCCGGAGCGGCAAGGTTTTTTGAGTTTGCAATGCAGCCAGGCGGCCGTATTGGTGCGGGAGAAATTATTGCAACCCGGCGGATTGCTGGCCAGCGACCAAAATACCGGCGAACAATGGGATGCACCCAATGGGTGGGCACCGCTGGAATGGATGGCATTGACCGGTTTGAACCGGGGCGGGCAGCGGGGATTGGCGCGAGAGGTGGCCGAACGGTGGACAAGACTCAACGAAAAAGTGTTTAAGGAAACCGGTAAAATGATGGAGAAGTACAATGTGGCTGATCTGAATACACCCGCTGGGGGCGGCGAATATGCTTCGCAGGATGGGTTCGGCTGGTCGAATGGGGTATATCTCGCCATGATGGAATGGCTGTCGAAATGAACAGTTTTCAAAACTTATGCACCTGCCATCGAATACAGCAAAATTTTAATACTTTGCGCCTCTCCAAGGTCCTTTGATACCACACTAATTCGAAAAGACTTCATTCAATCAACAAAACAAGATCGTTATGTCATTCAACATTCTAGATGCGGTAAAAGGCTACCTGACTCCCCAGCTTCTCGGCCAGGCGGCTTCTTATCTGGGCGAATCTGATTCTGGTATATCGAAAGCCGTTTCGGGCCTGGTTCCCGCGGCCTTGACGGGCATTATTAATAAGGCAGAAGCACCCGGTGGTGCGTCGACCATTATGGACCTGGCGCAAAAAGCACTTGGCTCGGGCATTCTCGGCAACCTGGCATCGGGCTTCACCCAAGGTGGTGGTGGCATTCCGGATGCTGGCCCCAGCTTGTTGAGCGGCATTTTCGGCGATAAAGTTGGTCATATAGCCAATACCATCGCCGGATGGGCAGGTATCAAAGGTTCTTCCGTGGCTTCGCTGCTCGGCTCCATTGCACCGCTGGCATTGGGCCTGCTGGGTAAACATGCGAGCGACAGCGGTTTGTCGGCTTCTGGTTTGGTATCGATGCTGAGCTCGCAGAAAAGCAATATTTTGAGTTCACTTCCCGGCGGTCTCAGCCTGGGTAGTCTTTTTGGTGGAAGCGAAGCTCCCCGCGGCGCTGCAGCACCTGTTCACCACGATGAGCCCAAAAAATCGGGCGGTTGGCTGATGCCACTGCTGTTGGGTGTGGCTGCAGTTGCGTTGCTGTTGTACCTGGTTAAGGGTTGTGGCGGACATAAAGAAGAGTCGCACGAAATGGCCCCAGTTACTACTGACACGGTGGCTACGGCGCCGGCAGCCACGCCTGCACCGGTTACGGCCGCCAAATCAACCCTCAAATTGAAATTGGCCGATGGCACCGAAGTGGATGTATATGAAGGCGGATTTGAGAGCGCCCTGGTGAATTGCCTGAACGATGCAACCTGTGTTGCCGGCAAAGACAAGTGGTTCGATTTCGATGATGTGAACTTCGAAGTGGGCAGTGCTAAACTGACCGAAGCCAGCATGCGTCAGATCGGAAATATTGCGACCATCCTGAAAGCCTATCCAAAAGCCAAGATCAAAATTGGCGGCTATACAGATAAAACCGGCGATGCGGCCGTGAACAAAAAACTCAGCCAGGAAAGAGCCGATGCCGTACTTGCTGCCATAAAAGCGAAGGGTACTAATGAAGCACAGCTTGCGGGCGCGGAAGGATATGGTTCTGAATTCGCAAAAGTGGCGGCTACCGCTTCTGACGAAGAAAGAAAAGTGGACAGGAGAATGGCCGTGCAACTACGCGAAAAATAGCTGTGAGTTTAAAGTTTAAGGTTTAAAGTATAAGGTTGCTGCCGCGTGGCAGGCAACAATACAAAAAGAGGCCGACTCAATTGCTGAGATGGCCTCTTTTTTTATGTTTCATTTATTTTATTTGCGGCCTCAATTCTTTTAACGGTTGAATAACTTTGCTGGCACCTGCCGGGAAACCAACTTTATACTTTAAACTTTAAACATTCGGCTCAACCTTAAACCGTATCATTGCTTATGGCAGCAAACCCACATTTACAACCCGACCCTTCGCAGTTATCGGCTGCAGAACGGGAGGTCGAAAACAGTCTCCGGCCGAAGGAGATTGCTGAGTTTGCCGGGCAGCCGCAAATCATTGAGAACCTGCGCATCTTTATCAAGGCAGCGAAAATTCGCGGTGAAGCGCTTGACCATGTGTTGTTTCATGGCCCGCCGGGACTGGGCAAAACCACCCTTTCCCGCATTGTCGCCAATGAAATGGGCGTTCAGATAAAAGAGACTTCGGGACCGGTTATTGAGAAACCTGCCGACCTCGCAGGATTGCTCACAGGCTTACAACCCAACGATGTATTGTTCATCGACGAGATCCACCGGTTGAGTACGGTGGTGGAAGAATACCTCTATGCGGCGATGGAAGACTATCGCATCGATATCATGATCGACAGTGGCCCCAATGCGCGCAGCATCCAGATTGCCTTGCATCCCTTTACACTGATTGGCGCCACTACGCGCAGCGGTTTATTAACGGCGCCCTTGTTGTCGCGCTTTGCCATCAAGTCAAGGCTGGAATATTACCAAACCCCTGTACTCGAAAAGATATTACTTCGCTCAGCGCGATTGCTACAAGCGCCGATTACGACAGAAGCGGCGGCTGAAATTGCGCGCCGGAGCCGGGGCACACCTCGCATCGCCAATGGCCTACTGCGTCGCGTGCGCGATTTTGCAATGGTACTCAATGATGGCAATCTTGACCTGGGCATTACCCAGCATGCGTTGAAAGCGCTGAACGTCGACGAGCATGGCCTCGACGAAATGGACAACCGGATTCTGGCAACCATCATCGAGAAATTCAAAGGTGGTCCCGTCGGACTTACCACCATCGCCACCGCTGTGGGCGAAGAAGCCGGTACCCTCGAAGAAGTGTACGAACCTTTCCTGATACAGGAAGGTTTTATTCAACGCACCCCACGCGGCCGCGAAGTGACCAACAAAGCCTATGAACACCTTGGCCGAAAGCCCAAGGGCGGCGCCGGTACCATGGAGTTGGGATTTTGAGCAAGCTTTTGGTAGAGCAAGCCTTGGTTCAAAGCGGGCTTGTTTAATCACCCAACTATGGCCTGTTTTCGAATGAGATCATCCATTCAATGCCATATTTGTCTCTAAACATGCCAAAATAGGAACCCCAGAAGCTATCGGACATGGGCATTTCGACTTCTCCGCCCTGCGATAAACCATTGAAGAATTTGTCGGCTTCTTCCTTGCTGTCGGCATTCAATGAAATTTTGCTCCGCGTCTCTTTTAAGTTGTGCTTGCCCATGAATTCAGGGGTGTCGCTACCCATCAACACACTGTTTTTGCCAATCGGCAGGGAAATGTGCATGATTTTTTGCGCTTCCGATGCAGGGAAAGATTGACCAATGCTGGGGGGGATGTCTTTGAAACGATTGATGCTGGAAAATTCGCCACCGAAAACGGATTTGTAAAACGTGAACGCTTCCTCTGCATTGCCATTGAAATGAATATAGGGGTTGATTTGCGGCATATTGTGTTTTTTACGTGCGTTGAATATTATACGTGCGATGAATATTATCTATGATAGCGATAGATTTCATTTCTTAATCAAATACCGGATAATGCTTACACCGGCACCACCAGCCGGAATCCATTGCCATGAATATTCACGATTTCAATGCTGGTATCTTCCTTGAGGTATTTGCGCAGTTTGGCAATGTACACATCCATGCTACGGCCATTGAAATAAGTATCGCTGCCCCAGATTTTTTTAAGGGCCTGCTCACGCGGTAACAAATCGTTCATGTGCTCGGCGAGCATTTTCAGCAATTCATTTTCTTTGGGCGACAAAGTTTGGGTTTGGCCATGGTGGCTCAGTTCACGCAACTTGGGGTTGAAATGAAAACTGCCCAGGTCAAACTCTTTGTTCTCGTTTTCTTTGTTCAGTTCTTCGTTGCGTTTCAAAATGGCGCGGATCTTCATCAACAATACTTCGCTGTCGAAGGGTTTGGTGATATAATCATCGGCACCAAGTTTATAGCCCTGGATGATGTCTTCCTTCATGGTTTTCGCACTCAGGAAAAACAACGGTACATCCGGATCGATATCACGAATCTCTTCGGCCAGGGTGAAGCCATCCATGTTCGGCATCATTACATCCAGCAGGCAGAGATCGAATTTTTCACGTTGAAAAGCGGCCAGCCCAAGGCGGCCATCGCGCTCCAAAACAGTATCAAAATCGTTTAGTTCAAGGTAATTCTTCAGCACAAGTCCCAGGTTCTGATCGTCTTCGCACAATAAAATTTTTGCTTTCTTTTCTTCCATTTGACCCATTTTTATGTATAGCTAAAATAAGTAAATTATACATGCTGCACGGAATAGGCTTTTTTGCCCGTTGATTTTTAACTTTTTACTTTGCAGCATGTTAGTGTCACCAGATAACAAACTGAAAAAACTCATCGTCATTGGCGACAGGGTGCTGGTTCGGCTGACCCAGGCCAATGAGAAAACAGCCAGTGGGCTCTACCTGCCGCCAGGTGTGCAAGAGAAGGAGAAAGTACAACAGGGTTATGTGATCCGCACCGGACCCGGTTATGCTATTCCTATGCCACCGGAAGAAGAGAGCTGGAAACAGGCCGACGAGCAGGTAAAATACATTCCGCTACAGGCCAAGGAGGGCGATTTGGCAATTTTTTTGTTAAACGCCGCCACAGAGATCATGTATAACAATGAAAAGTTCTTTATTGTACCCCAAAACGCAATTTTATTGCTCGAACGGGACGAAGAGCTTTAGTTTCTGCGTATCTTTTTCTTACCAACAATTCAAAGTTTATGGCTGACACACAGCAGTTTCTTGATGCGATCAAAGCAGGGTATACTTTTAAGGGTGATTCGGCGAAAATTGGCGTAGCGATGCTCGACGGTGCACCCGTTCCCGGCGCAGATATTTTCCTGCCGCTGAAAACCATGAACCGCCACGGACTAATCGCCGGTGCCACCGGTACCGGTAAAACAAAAACGCTGCAGGTACTGGCTGAAGTGTTGAGCGATAACAGCGTACCGGTGTTGCTGATGGATATCAAGGGTGACCTGAGTGGCATCGCGGCTGCCGGTGTAGTGAACGATAAGATTACCGAACGCTACCAGCACCTGCAAATGAAGTATGAGCCGTCGGCTTATCCCGTTGAATTGCTTTCGCTCAGCGGTGAACCCGGGGTGCACTTACGCGCCACCGTTAGTGAGTTCGGTCCGGTGTTGCTGAGTAAGATACTTGGCCTCAATGATACCCAGGCAGGTTTCGTCGCCATGATCTTTAAATGGTGCGACGATAGTAAACTGCCCCTGCTCGACCTGAAAGATTTTACCAAAGTGCTGCAATACGTAAGCGATGAAGGCAAGGCAGAACTGGAAAAACAATACGGTAAAATATCAACCACTTCCACCGGCACCATTTTACGCAAGGTGGTTGAACTGCAGCAACAAGGCGCCGATCAGTTTTTTGGCGAAAAAAGTTTTGAGGTAGAAGACCTGATGCGCATCAACAGCGATGGCCGTGGCATGGTATCGGTTTTGCGCGTAACAGATTTGCAGGATCGCCCGAAATTGTTTTCGACATTTATGCTGCAAATGCTGGCTGAATTGTATGGCTCATCGCCCGAAGAAGGCGATATGGACAAACCCAAGCTGGTGATCTTTATCGACGAAGCACACCTGATTTTCCAGGAAGCAAGTGATGCGCTGCTGCAACAGATAGAAACCATTGTGAAACTGATTCGCTCCAAAGGCATTGGTATTTTCTTTTGTACGCAGAACCCCATGGATGTTCCCAAAGATGTGCTGGCGCAATTGGGTTTGAAAATTCAACACGCACTGCGGGCATTTACAGCGGCTGATAGAAAAGTGATCAAACAAACGGCCGAGAACTATCCCGAAACAAGTTTTTATAAGACAGATGAATTGCTCACGCAATTGGGTATCGGTGAAGCGCTGGTAACCATGCTGAATGAAAAAGGCATCCCTACACCGTTGGCGCAGGTGCTGATGATTTCACCACGCAGCAGGATGGATGTGCTGACCGATGCCGAGATCAATAACCTGGTGAGCAATAGCAAGCTGGTGAAGAAGTACAATGAAACCATCGACAGCGAAAGTGCGTACGAAATGCTGACGGCCAAACTGGAAGCCGCAGCGGGTGAAGAAGCTGCTGCCAAAGAAGCCGCCAAGCCTGCTGCCAAGGGCAAAGAAGAGAAAAGCATTTTCGAAAAAATGATCGACAGTTCGGCTGGCCGCCAGGCGACCAGAACCGCGGCGGGCATGATTACCCGCACGTTGTTGGGGGCGCTGGGATTGGGTGGCAGGTCAAAAAAGAAAAGTCTTTGGTAGGGCATTCAAGATCAACTACATCATAGCCACCTTACCATTCCATCTTCTGTAATGCTGATCTGGCCGTTCTCTTCCAGCCAGGTCAGCGTTTTCCACCAGGTATCATCATTGCAACTGACTTGGATGCCGGCACGCAATGAGCTGAGTTTTTCTTTCCTGCTGGTTTGCAGGGCCATCCTGATTTGAGCCGCTACCGGTTCCACCGCTTCAGGCGCTTTCTTTTTTTGCCGGCAGTTATCACAGATACCGCAGTCGGTGATGGTATCGTCACTGAAATAACGGCCAATGATCACTGCGCGACAATCGCTACTACTGATATAGGTTTTCATTTTCGCCAACCGTTCCTGGGCCAATTTTTTTCGCTTCTCCTGCGCGGCCCGATCAAAGCGTATATGGGCTGCTTGCATTCTTTCGGCGAGCAGCACAAACTGTGGCTTGTCTTTCTGTTTCTCGTAAGTCAGCAAACCCATAAACATCAGTTGCTCCAACTGCCGAATGATGAGTTCGCGATCGCGCCGCAACACTTTCGACAAATAGGTTTCTGAAATCGCCACCGGATAATTGAACAAGCCTTCGTAGCTGCGCAAAATCGTTTTGAGCAATTCGTCGAGAGCAGGATGCTGTTGCTCCACTGCTTCCAATTCTGCACGCCGCGCGGTTACGAGTATGGTAGCGGGGTTGTAAGCCGACTCATTCAACGCGCAATAGCCTTCGGTTTGTAAGATCTGCATCGACTGCAGGGCCGTTGTGCGATCCATGTCGAAACGCTCGCAAAAAAGACTCAGGTCAAAATCATAGGTGAGTCCCTCGGCAGCGCCTTCGGGTATCTGTAAAAAATGCATTAAGTTTCTATACACGCCCTGCACAATGTCCAACGAAGGAAATTTTTGTTCCAGTTGTTTTTCCAACTCAAGCAAATCTTGTTGCTGGTACAAAAGCACGGCATAGGATTTTTCGCGATCACGACCCGCACGGCCTGCTTCCTGGTAATAATTTTCCAAACAATCGGGCACATCCATATGCACAACCGTGCGCACATCCGCTTTATCGATACCCATGCCGAATGCATTGGTACTGACCATCACCCGTTGCTGGTTGTTCATCCATTGCTGCTGGCGTTCATTGCGTTCGTCGGCTGGCAGGCCTGCATGGTAAAAAGTAGCCGCGATGCCGGCGCTGTTCAGGTAGCGAGAGATCTCGACTGTTTTTTTCCGCGTGCGACAATACACAATACTGCAACCACCTACTCTTTGTAGTATATGCGCCAGCCTGCCCCATTTATCGGTTTCTTCAAACACACTGTAAGAAAGCGCTGGTCGCGCAAAACTTCCTTTGATTAACAAAGGCGCGTGCAGGTTCAGTTGTTGAATGATATCTGTTTGCACCAACTCGGTGGCAGAGGCAGTGAGGGCCAGCACCGGTACCTTGGGCAATTCTTCGCGAAGCAAGGCAATTTGTCGATAGGAGGGGCGGAAATCATAGCCCCATTGCGAGATACAATGCGCTTCATCGATCGCCAATAAGGTAATGTTCATCGATGGCAGGTATTCACGAAATAATTTTGTCTGGATACGTTCAGGGGAGAGGTACAAAAATTTCACCTGTTCATTCACCGCCATCTCCATTGTTTTTGCGAGTTCTCGGTACGACATACCCGTGTGAATGGCGAGGGCTGAAATGCCGCGACGACGCAGTTGCAGTACCTGGTCTTTCATCAGTGCGATCAGCGGACTAATAACCAAACATATTCCCTCTTGTGCGAGTGCCGGTACCTGGTAGCAGACCGATTTTCCGCCACCTGTGGGCAACAAGGCAAGGGTATCTTGCTCACGCAGCACCGCCTGGATGATTTCTTCCTGCCTATCGCGAAAGGCAGCATAGCCCCAATAGTTGGCAAGTATTTCGTGAATATCAGCGGGCATCAGGTCACTTTCTTAACATAGAGTCGACCTGAATTCAACGCAAGCACCACATCACTCAAACCCATCGCCAGCGCAGCCACGCCTGGCGTTAGAAACCCGAAAGCGGCGATGGGAATGGCCACCACATTGTATGCAAATGCCCAGAAGAGATTGCCGCGAATGGTTTTCATGGTGTGCAAACCGAGCCCCAGGGCCAGTGGCAATTGTTTCAAACCATTGTTCATCAACACCACATCGGCGGTTTGCATGGCAACCTGCGAAGAGTCGCTCAAAGAAATACCTACATCGGCCTTGGCCAGTGCCGGTGCATCATTGATGCCATCACCCACCATGGCCGTGGGACCGGCTGCTTTTAGGGTATCGATCACCGTTAGTTTGTCGGCCGGTGATTGTTGTGCGTAAACTTTTTTGATCTGCAGTTTATCGGCAAGGGCTTGTACTTTATCTGTTGAATCGCCACTAAGCAATACCGTTACAATGCCCTTGCTATGCAAGTAGTTGATTACCTCGGGCGCTTCGGGGCGAATTTCATCGGCCAGGTTTACCGATCCAATGTATTCAGCATTGCGTGTAAGATAAACAGCCGCACCGCTCTTGTTCACACCGGCAAAAGCCGCTGATCCTGCGCGGAATTCATCGCCTGATTTGTTGGTGGCTCGGATGCCGCTGCCTTTTATTTCTTCAACAGATGCCCAGCGAATTTCTGTAGCGCCTTTCCAGTGAGTCGTTATGCTTTTGGCAAGCGGGTGGTTAGAATATTTTTCGAGCGACCAAACAATCGATTTGAATTCCTCTTCGGGAAGCGTGGTATCAAAACCATTGATGCTAAAAGCCCCCGTGGTAAGCGTACCGGTTTTATCAAAAACCACCTGCTTAATTTGTTTGAAGATTTCAAGCGATTGCGCATTGCGAAACAAAACGCCGTTTTTAGCGGCGCGACCCAATCCTACCGCTATGGCGGCTGGCGTAGCCAGTCCCATGGCGCAGGGACAGGAGATAACTAACACCGCAATGGCCCGCATCAGCGCCGGGGTAAAGTCGTGTAAAACAACATAATTGATAATAAACGTGAGCAGCGCAATGCCAATGACTGTCGGCACAAATATGGCGCTGATCCGGTCGGCCAATCGTTGGATCGGCGGTTTATCTCCCTGGGCTTTTTTCACCAGGTCGATGATATTGGCGAGTATGCCTTCTTTGGGCGAATGTAAAACCTGAGCGCGCAAGATGCCATCTACCAACAAGCTGCCGCCAATGATTTTGTCTTTGGCTGTTTTTCGAACCGGCACACTTTCGCCGGTAACCACGGCTTCGTTAAGCATGCCATCGCCCGATAAAATTTTGGCATCAGCCGGCACCTGTTCGCCATTTTTAATCAGGACCAGGTCGCCACTTTTCAGGTTGGCGGCTTCAACGGCAAAAATTTGTTCCTGGTATTTGTCGTCGAAGGCAATCATATTGGCCATGCTCGGCTGTTGTTTGGCCAAGGCATTCAGTTGTTGTTGCGTGCTGTTGATCGAAACATCTTCGAGGTAATTGCCGAAGAACACCAAGGTAATGATGGTGGCGGTGGTTTCGAAAAACAGGTAATCATGCCCCATACCGCGGATGGCGCCAATCAGGCTGTACACAAAGGCCGCGGTGGCGCCTACTGCTACCAGCACATTCATGTTCGGCATGCCATGCAGCGTGCTTCGCACGGCGCTGGTACCAAAATGATACATCCCAATGATGTACACGGGCAAGCAGAGCGCCAATTGCAGCCAGGGGTTATTGATCCAACTATCGTGCATGGCTGGCAGCATGTGCAGCATCAGCACGAGGGTAAACGGTAAACAGAGCAGGGTATAACGAAGGTATTTGTTCATGGGGGGGCGAGCCGGTACCACGGCCGCCAGTTTTTCATCGACCACTTCATAGCCCAACGAAGCGATCCCTTTGCTGAGCTGGGTTTGCTCGGCCTGGTCAAATTTTTCAGCCTCGAAATGAACGTCTCCGTCGATCGGGTTGACCTTCACATTCTGCATGCCCTGCTTTTCCAGGTATTTGGAAACGCTGAGGGCGCAGTTACTGCAAGTCATCCCCTTTACTTTTAAATTAACGGCTTCCATGGGGGTGTTTTTTGTGAGGGAAATCCACCTGCAAATATACAGTTACAGGCAGGCCTTTGTTCGATGTTACACTACCTAAAATGGATACAGGGTTGCAGATTAACCTAGCTTTGTAACATGGAATGGGAGTTTACTATTGATGAATTGGATGTTGTTGCCAGGCAGTTATTGGCTTATTGGAAAACGCCGGGCACCATTGCCCTGTATGGCCCCATGGGCGTGGGCAAAACCACCCTGGTGCATGCGCTTTGTGAAAAGCTCGGTGTGGAAGATACTGTTGGTAGTCCCACGTATGCCATCATCAACGAATACGGCAGCGCTGCTGGAACCATTTACCACATCGATTGTTATCGCCTGCGGTCGGTGGCCGAAGCCATTGATGCCGGCGTGGAAGATTGTTTGTACAGCGGCCAGTGGTGTTTTGTGGAATGGCCCGAAAAAATCCAGGAATTGTTAACACCCGATATGCGTGCGATCAAGCTGGCATTGACCAGCGAGAATCGACGCCGGTTACAAGTGATTTCGCCCGAATAGTTGTAATTTTCCTTTCCGTTAATCAGCACATGGCGCAGCAAAAACCAATCATCAGTGGGTCGTTTAGTTATGAAACGCTCGAAGAGACCCTCGACATCAAGCCAACCGGCGCACAACTCCAAATCGGCATTCCTCGCGAATCGAACCTCCAGGAAAACAGGGTGGCCCTGATTCCGGATGCGGTGGGGCTGCTGGTAAGCAATGGCCAGCAGGTGATGATTGAGCACAATGCCGGTGATGCCGCGCATTTCCGTGACAAAGACTACAGCGAAGCGGGTGCCAAAATTGTGTACGACAAAGCCGAAGTGTATAAATGTCCGGTGTTGGTAAAGAGTGCGCCGATCATGGAAGAGGAGCTGCCCTACCTGCAGTTTAACCAGATCATTATTTCGCCGCTGCACAGCGCCATGTTGAAAGCCAGCCTGATCGAAAAGTTGATGGAGAAAAAGATCACCGCGATTTCTTTTGAGCAATTGAAAGACGAAAATGGCACTTTCCCGATAGTGCGGAGCATGAGTGAGATTGCCGGCAGCTCGGTGATGTTGATCGCCGGACAATACCTGGGTTCGGCCAACCACGGTAAGGGGGTGTTATTGGGTGGCATTACCGGTATTCCACCGTCGAAAGTGATCATTCTCGGTGCCGGCATTGTGGGTGAGTACGCAGCCCGGGCGGCCATGGCCATGGGTGCTTCGGTAAAAGTGTTCGACAACAGTGTTTACCGGTTAAAGCAGTTGCAGGATAATATCGGCCAGCGACTGTGGACCAGCGTCATCGAACCGAAGATCCTTGCCAAGCAACTAAAGACCTGTGAAGTAGCTGTTGGTACCTTGCGCAGCAACAGCGGCCGCACGCCCATGGTGGTTACCGAAGAGATGGTGAGCAATATGCGACCCGGTAGTGTGATCATCGACGTTAGTATCGACAGTGGTGGCTGTTTTGAAACCTCCGAACTCACCAGTCATGAGCAGCCGATCTTTATGAAATACGGCGTTATTCATTATTGCGTGCCCAATATTCCATCGGGATTTGCGCGTACGGCGTCGCATGCCATCAGCAATGTGTTAACCCCTTTGTTGATTGAAGCGGCCGAAGAAGGTGGCATTGAAAAACTGATCTGGCACCGCGTGCACCTGCGGAGTGGCATTTATCTGTTCAAGGGAGCGCTGACACATTTTCACCTTAGCCAGCGGTTCAACCTCAAGTACACCGACCTGAACCTGCTGATCGCCAGCAGGCGATAGGGCTCAAACAGATCGCCCCGTTTTATAATCCTGGATAGAAATGATTTCCTGGCAACGATCGTATTCATTGGGGTCATTGCTTGATATGATCAGGATGCGATCGGCTGTTTCAGCATCAAGCAATGATTTATAAGCGGCGATGCCTTCGGCATCGAGGTTGGTGCTGGGCTCATCGAGCAATAGCAGGGGCGTGTCTGCAAAAAAAGCCAGCAATAATTTCATGCGTTGTTTCATGCCCGAAGAGTAGTACCGAATCTGTTTGTTTGCCGCCTGGTCCAGTCGCACGCGCTGCAACATGTCGGTAAAACCGATGTTGGTGCGAAAGGGTTTGAAAGTTTGTTGAAACTGCATCAGTTCAAGGGCCGTCATCTCTTCAATGAGTTCGAGATAGGGCGTGGCCAGTGAAATGTATTCGTACGTTTTTTCTTCGGGAACCAGGGCCTTGTTGCGACTATAGCTCAACACGCCTTCCGACAATTGCACGGCGCCTGCAATGCATTGCAGCAAAGTGCTTTTGCCCGATCCGTTGGGTCCGGTTATCGCATAGCCAATATTGCGTTGAAATTGCTTGCTGAAATGGCGAAAAATCCATTCCCGGTTAAAGCGCTTGCCCGCATCAGATAGGGAGATCGTCATCACCGTTGCCTTTGGTAAAGCGTTTGATGATACCGCGACCGCTTTCGCGGATGAATGTCAGGATCTCATCGCGCTCATCTGTGGCCGGCATCTCTTCTTCAATGTATTCCATCGCCTGGCTGGTATTCATGCCCTTGTTATAGAGCACCCGGTACAGGTCGAGAATTTGGTTGATGGTTTCCACGCTAAAGCCGCGGCGTTTGAGGCCGATGGAGTTCACACCGGCATAACTCAGCGGCGTTCTACCAGCTTTGATATAGGGCGGCACATCCTTACCTACCAATGATCCGCCACCCACAAAGGCATGGGCGCCGATCTTCACAAACTGGTGAACGGCACACATGCCGGCCAGAATCGCCCAGTCGCCAATGATGACGTGACCAGCAACCTGGGTGTTATTGCTCATGATGCAGTTGTCACCCACCACACAATCGTGCGCAATATGGCAATAGGCCTGGATAAGACAGTTTTTGCCAATAACAGTTTGGTCGCGGTCTTTGGTTCCCCGGTTTACCGTCACGAATTCGCGAATGGTGGTATTATCGCCAATGATTACCTGCGAGTATTCGCCCTGGAATTTCAGGTCTTGCGGAATAGCGGCGATCACAGCACCGGGAAATATGCGACAGTTCTTACCAATGCGGGCGCCTTCCATGATGGTGACATTGCTGCCAATCCAAGTGCCTTCGCCGATCTCCACATCTTGGTGGATCACGGTAAAAGGGTCCACTTTTACATTGGTAGCGAGCCGGGCATTTGGGTGTATATAGGTATGTGGATGAATCATTTGATCGGCAAAAATAGGTGAATTGACCTTATTGACACCAAATACTACCCGCGTTTAACCACCTGGGCCACCATGTCGGCCTCGGCGCAGAGTTTGTTGCCCACATACACTGTTCCGCGCATTTCGCAAATGCCCCGGCGAATGGGCGCGGAGAGTTCCATTTTCAATAACATGGTATCGCCCGGAACAATCTTTTGCTTGAACTTACAGTTATCGATCTTCAGAAAATAGGTATCGTATTCGGCCGGGGGCATGCTGTTGATGGCGAGAATGCCGCCGGTTTGTGCCAGGGCCTCGCAAAGCAATACGCCCGGCATAACGGGGTTGCCGGGAAAATGTCCCGTGAAAAAGGGTTCGTTGAAAGTGACGTTTTTAACGCCTACAATATAGGTATCGGTCAGCGCGATGATCTTGTCCACCAGCAAGAAGGGATACCGATGCGGCAGGGTCTGCTCAATTTGCTGTGCGGTATAAATGGGCGGTTGCGCGGGGTCGTACACCGGCACATCTTTCAGGTGCTTGTTCTTCTTGATGTACTGTTTGATCTTTTTGGCGAAAGCCACATTGGTGCTATGTCCCGGCCGGTTGGCGATGATGCGCATTTTTACCGGATAACCGATCAATGCGAGGTCGCCCACAATGTCCAGCAACTTATGCCGCGCGGGCTCGTTGGGGAAACGCAGCTCGAGGTTATTCAAGTAGCCTTCGTGTTTAACGGAAATCTTATCGCGGCCAAAGGCTTTGGCGAGGCGGTTCATCGCGTCTTCGGTAAGCGGTTTGTCGACCACCACAATGGCATTGTTGATATCGCCGCCTTTGATCAGGTTGTGCTCCAGCAGCATTTCGAGTTCGTGTAAAAAAACGAACGTGCGGCAGGGGGAAATTTCTTTGACGAAATTCCGCATATTCTTCAGGCCGGCATGTTGGGTACCGAGTACCGGCGAATTGAAATCGATCAGGGTTGTGATCTGGTAGTCGAGCGATGGCATGGCCACCATCTCCACGCGCTTTTGTTCGTCGTAGAGGTGAATATTTTCATCGATGCTGTACCAGGCTTTGGCGGCAGGTTGTTCCTGCACGCCCACTTCTTCGAGCATTTCGATAAAGGGCTGGGAACTACCGTCCATAATGGGGGTTTCGGGCCCATTGATTTCTATCAGGCAGTTGTCAACGCCCATGCCCACCAGGGCAGCCAACACGTGTTCTACCGTACTTACTTTGGCGCCATTGTCTTCGATGGTAGTTCCGCGCGAGGTATCGGTTACCAGGTCACAATCGGCTTTGATGATGGGCTGACCGGCCAGGTCGATGCGCTGGAATTGCAATCCAAATCCCGGGCTGGCGGGTTTGAATGTCATGTCGACTTTCACGCCGGTATGCAAACCGGTTCCGGAAATACTAATGGGAGCGCCTACTGTATGTTGCTTGTCGGGGTTGAATTTGCTATCCATGCTTGTTTTATAAATTGACTCTCTCTGCCAGCAATTGTTTGACCAGCAGTTCCAGTTCCTTCAATCGTTTTTCCATTTCCGGCAGGTTGCGGCTCACGGCCTGGCTGCGCAGGGCGCTTGTATAATCAAAGGCCGGTGAGCCCGTCACGGCCATATTGGGTTGTTTGATCGATTTGCTCACGCCGCTTTGGGCATTGATCTTACTGCCATCGGCGATGCTGATGTGGCCAACAATACCTGCTTGTCCGCCGATCATCACGTTATTGCCAATTTTCGTACTGCCGCTCACGCCCGCCTGCGCTGCGATCACGGTATTATGACCTACTTCCACATTGTGTGCCACCTGGATCAGGTTGTCCAATTTGGCACCGCTGCGAATAATGGTCGACCCGATGGTGGCGCGGTCGATCGTGGCATTGGCACCCACTTCCACGCCATCTTCGATCACTACATTGCCGATTTGGGGCACTTTTTTGAAGCTACCATCGGCCTGCGGTGCAAAGCCAAAGCCATCACCCCCCACCACGGCACCGGCATGGATGGTCACCTGTTTGCCAATTTTACAATCGTGGTAGATTTTGACGCCGGCATGTAAAATACTGCCGTCGGCAATGGTCACATGGTTGCCAATAAATGTATTGGGGAAAATCTTTACATGGTTACCAATCACCGCATTTTCGCCGATATATACGAAGGCCCCGATGAACACGCCTTCGCCCAGGGTTACGCCGGGGGCCACATAACTTGGTTCCTGTTTGCCCACCAATTGCTGGGTTTTCAGTTCCTGGTATTTCGATAAGAGGGTAGCAAACGCTGAATACGCATCGGGAACGCGGATCAAGGTCGGGTTGACTTTCTCCTTCAGTTCCAGGTTGTCGTTAATGATCACCACCGATGCCGAGGTACTATAGAGATAATCTTCGTATTTGGGATTGGCCAGGAAGGAAAGTTGTCCGGCGCCCGCTTCTTCGATTTTGCCGAAGGAGCCGACCGATCTTTGCGGGTCTCCCTCCACTTTTCCATTAATGAGCACGGCAATTTGCGCGGCGCTGAATTGCATACGGGTTAATTTATATAGGCTTATGATTGAACCAGTCGGCTATTCTTTCCTGGTTTAGGTAGCAAAAGTAGTATTTTTTGACAGGGCGGGATAAATTGTGCTGTATCAGGGCGTTGTCGACCGAAGAAATGTCTTTGACCGACCCATCTTTAAAAAGAATCCGGATCCTTTCGTCGCGCGGATTATAGGTGGTATTGGTCGATTCGCCGCTGAACACCAGGTAACCTGCCTCTTCTTCGCTGAGGCCGGTGGCGCGCACCAATTCTTCGAGGCAGATGCGCTGGTGGTCGGGATCCACGGGCGTGGAGGTCAGTTTTACTTTCAGCAATTTCCGGTCGATAATCATGCCGCAAAGGGTAGCCAACACTTTATCGCCGTGCTGGGTCCAGCATTTGATGGCCGCCAGAATATCGGTATCGTCGAGCTGGCAAAAAAGGGCCAGGTCGGTGTCGGGTTGAAAGGGTCCTTCGAGGCGCAGGAAATAATCCAGCATGGGCGAAGGGGCCTGCAAGGAAACGCCTGCACTGATCAGCATACGCGCGCGCTGGATGATCTTGACCAGCATTTTCTCCACGCAGAGCACGGTTTTGTGCAGGTAGACCTGCCAGTACATGAGCCGCCGCGACACCAGGAATTTTTCAATTGAATACACCGCTTTTTCTTCCACCAATAACTCGCCTTCGCGCACAGCCAGCATTTTCAGGATGCGGTCGTAGCCAATTACGCCTTCCGACACACCGGTATAGAAACTATCGCGGGTGAGGTAATCCATCCGGTCAACATCCAATTGTCCCGAAATCAGTTGGTGCAAGAATGGTTTTTCGTAACTGCCTTTGAAGATTTGGATCGCGAGACTAAGTTTACCGCCTGCCTCTTCGTTCATTTTTTCCATGATGGCCAGCGACAAGGTCTCATGACTTACGCCCTGGATCAGCGTTTGTTCGAGGGCGTGAGAAAAAGGTCCGTGGCCAATATCGTGTAATAAAATAGCAATCTCGGCTGCCACTTCTTCTTCGGGGGATATCTGCACGTTTTTCAGGCGTAACTCAGCAATGGCATTACACATCAGGTGGTAAGCGCCCATGGAATGATGCAGCCTGGTATGCACCGCACCGGGATACACCAATTGCGCCAGGGCCATCTGCTGGATGCGGCGCAGGCGCTGGTAGTATGGATGATCTATCACCCACAATACCAGGGGATGGCTGATGGTGATAAAACCATATACCGGATCGTTTACAATTTTTCGGATGCCGCTCATGCCTCAATTGTTAAAATAGACGAATTGTGCTGCGCAAAGCTACGAACCCACCACAGATAAATTACATTTGAATCTATGCCAATAGCCACGATACTCTGGGTTGACGATGAAATGGAAAGCCTGCGTTCGCAAAAGCTCTTCCTCGAATCAAAAGGATATGCCGTTGAAACGCTGACCAATGGGTTTGATGCGATCGATTATATCAAAGAAAATATGGTTGACCTGGTGTTGCTCGATGAAACCATGCCGGGTATCACGGGCCTTGAAACACTGGCCAAGATCAAGGAGATCAACCAGCAGGTGCCGGTGGTGATGATCACCAAAAATGAAACGGAAAACCTGATGGAAGAGGCGATTGGCTCGCAGATCAGCGATTACCTGATCAAGCCGGTGAATCCCAACCAGGTGCTGCTGAGCCTGAAAAAAATACTGGACAATCGCCGGCTGGTGGCCGAGAAAACGACTTCCGCCTACCAGCAACAGTTTCGGCACTTGTTTATGGCGCTGAACAGCAACCCTGATTACAACGAGTGGATGGATATCTACAAAAAACTGGTGTACTGGGAACTGGAAATGGAAAAGAGTGATAGTCCGGAGATGCGCGAAGTGCTGCAATCACAAAAACAGGAAGCCAATACTGAGTTCGGCAAGTTCATCACCAAGAACTACCTGAAATGGGTGAACCCGAAATCGGATGAGTCGCCCATTATGTCAAATACGCTTTTCCAGTTCAAGGTATTGCCGCATGTAGACAAGGAGACGCCATTGTTTTTCATCTTGCTCGACAACCTGCGCTTTGATCAATGGAAAGCGATACAACCGATTTTTTCTTCTTTTTTCCGGATACTGGAGGAGGATACGTTTTATAGTATTCTGCCAACGGCCACACAGTATGCACGCAATGCGATTTTCGCCGGACTCATGCCGGTGGATATCGAAAAGCAGTATCCGCAATTGTGGAAGAACGATGAAGAGGAAGGTGGCAAGAATATGGAAGAAGAGCAGTTCTTTCGCGGGCAGTTGAAACGCCTGAAAAAAGACGACCTGAAATTTTCTTATACCAAGGTGGCCAATCACCAGGCGGGCAACGACCTGGTGGCCAATATCCATAATATGATGGGCAACCACCTCAATATCATCGTGTATAATTTTGTGGATATGCTCAGCCATGCGCGCACGGAGATGGAAGTGTTGAAAGAGCTGGCGAGTGATGAGATGAGTTACCGGAGTATTACGGTGAGTTGGTTTGAACACTCGCCTTTGTTCCAGGCGCTGAAGAAAATTGCTGATAAAAAAATCAATATCGTATTGGCGACTGACCACGGTTCGGTGCGGGTAAAAACGCCGCACAAAGTGGTGGGTGACAAACAGACCACGGCCAATTTGCGATACAAGCATGGACGCAACCTGGCCTATGAAGCCAAAGAAGTTTTGGCGGTGCGAGAGCCCAAGGAGGCGGGGCTGCCGGTGCCCACAGTGAATTCTACGTATATTTTTGCGAAGGAGGATGGGTATTTGTGTTATCCGAACAATTACAATCATTATGTGAATTATTATCGGAATACGTTTCAGCACGGGGGTATAAGTTTGGAGGAGATGATTGTGCCGGTGATTAAGATGACGAGTAAGTGAGGGGTGTTTGGTTCTCGCGTAGGGGTTTTACTTGGCGTGTTTTTTACGGAGGGGTTTTTTACGGAGGTGTTTTTTACGGAGGTGTTTCTTACGGAGGGGTTTTTTACGGAGGTGTTTCTTACGGAGGTGTTTTTTACGGAGATGTTTCTTACGGAGATGTTTCACACAGAGATCGCGGTGGAACAGAGGGGTTGTTGAGGCGGGGGGTGGTTGATTTTTTTTGGGCAGGAGGTGGGTGATATTTTAGGAGGGTTTGGTGTACTTTTTTTGAGCGATCGCAGAGGGGTTTTTGGAGCGATCTCTGAGGGGTTTTTTGGAGAGATCGCAGAGGGGACGGGTAGAGCGTGAGAAAATGGTGCATAAAATCCGCGGTTTGCGGGCGGGGTGGCGCGGTTTGCTGCCTGATTTTGGGTTTTGATTTTTTATTTTTGCTGCTATGAAAATAACACAGGCTTCCCTGACTAAGATCGAGCAGATATTGGAGGAAGCAAACTACATCGTACGGTATGAGCGGGGTACTTTCCAGAGTGGGTATTGTATTTTGGAAGACAGGAAGGTAGTGGTGTTGAATAAATTTCTACAACTCGAAGGCAGGATTAATACGCTGATGGATATTGTGCCGCAGTTGCAAATTGATCGCGAACAGCTAACGGCCGAGGCGCGCAAGACCTACGATGACATCGTCGAAAAACAACCGTTGAAATCTTAAACCTGCAGCGATCCATCCGCCGCTTACCATAACATTTTTGGGTACAGGTACCAGCGCCGGCGTTCCGATGATTGCATGTCCTTGTGCGGTTTGTCATTCGGCGGACAAACGTGACCAACGTCTTCGATCCAGTATATTGGTGCAATCGCCCACCACTACTTTGGTGGTTGATACTACGCCTGATTTTCGGTTCCAGATGTTGCGCGCCGATGTGAAAGTATTGGATGCGGTGTTGTACACGCATCCGCACAAGGACCATATTGCCGGCATGGATGATGTAAGGGCTTACAATTATTTTTTGCAGCGGCCGATGAATATTTATGCGAATGAAATGACACAGTTGTCGATCGTACGCGAGTTTCCCTATGCATTTTCCGAAACCAGGTACCCGGGTGTGCCTGAAATTGTAATGCATCCGATCGACCAGGAGAATTTCACCGTGGGTGATATTGAAGTGAGCATTATAACGGTGTGGCATATGCGCATGCCTGTATTGGGTTTTCGCTTTGGTTCATTTACGTATATCACCGACGCGAATCGCATTGAGCCGGCGGAGATGGATAAGATCAGGGGCAGCAGTCATATTGTGTTGAATGCACTGCGGCAGGAAAAACATATTTCACATTTCACCCTGGCCGAAGCCATTGATATGGTGCAGGCATTGCAGGTACCGAATGCTTATTTTACGCATATCAGTCACCAGTTAGGCCTGCATGCCGAAGTAGAAGCTGGGTTGCCCACTGGTATGCACCTGGCGTATGATGGGTTGCGTTTACAGATCGGCTGATATAGCGCTGTCGTTTTTTCCCGTTTAATATTTGGGTTCTTTCACGGTTTTTTCTTGTTGTTGGATGCTGCATGTTTGTAGCATGAAGCGAAAGAATTGGAGAGCGTGGTTGGCAGATTATTTTCATTTTTCGGTACGGGAACGTTGGGCCGTATTGATCCTGGTTGGATTGGCACTATTGGTAAAGGGCCTGCCCAATTGGTTGCCGGTAGTCCTGCCTGCCCTGGCGGTAGATCATCCGCCGGTTATTGACAGCGCGCAGGTGCAACATTTGCTGGCACCAGGTGCGGCAAACGAAAGCCGAATGGCTGTTGCGTCGCAACCCGTCGAACGTCGGTCGCACCCTGCCGAATTGTTTTTGTTCGATCCCAATACAATTTCGGTGGAAGCTTGGATGAAACTGGGACTCGACCAGCGAACGGCTGAACGCATTGGTCGTTATCGACAGAAAGGCGGATGGTTCCGAAGACCCGCCGATATCCGAAAGATTTACGGATTGTCGCCGGAACTCGCCGACAAGTTACAGCCATTCGTGCGCTTATCGGAGGCTGCATCGGGAAGCGGGCGCCTGCCTGTGTATGTAGCAAGATATGAGCGGGCACCCATGGATGCACCGCAGCCATGGGCGCGAAGGCCTACGGATTTCAAAAGCAAACCGAGGCAGCGACCAATGGTTCATATCAACCTGGCCGACAGTACAGAATGGGAGGCCTTGCCGGGCATTGGGGCCGTACTTGCAGGGCGCATTGTACGATTCAGGGAAAAACTGGGTGGCTTTCATGCGCCAGCGCAGTTGCTGGATGTTTTCGGCCTGCGCGATTCAACTTACCAACTGATTGCGCCTTTGTTGCTCGCCGATAACCTGCAATGGAAGCGGATTTCCATCAACCAGGCGAGTGAGGCCGAGCTATCGGCGCATCCTTATTTTCGCTGGAAACTGGCCAGGCTGATTGTGGCCTACCGAACCGCACACGGCCCTTTTCTGCAAGTGGAAGAATTGAAGGATATCCAGCTCATTACCGACGAGGTTTTTGAGAAAATGGCGCCCTATTGCCAGCTGGACGATCCGCATTTTAAAGAGTAGCAACAGCATTCAACAAACAAGGGCATCTCGCTTGCGCGAGAAGCCAGCATGCAAAGGGGCATAAATAGCTTCAAACGAATAAAAAATAAATCAACTAACGAACAATTGTTAGTTGATTTCGCTATATTGCAGTCATAGCATGGATTTTCGCACCGAAGAAATAACAGAACAGATCGCCCAAATGGCCCGCGACTTTGCGCGGCAGGAAATTGCGCCACATGTCATGGAATGGGATGAAGCGCAAACTTTTCCACTGGAACTATTCCGGAAAATGGGCCAGTTGGGCTTGATGGGGGTATTGGTGCCGGAGCAATATGGCGGATCGGGCCTTGGCTACCTGGAATACGTGGCCATCATTCGGGAAATTGCCAAGGTTTGCGGCTCCATCGGCTTGAGCGTGGCGGCACACAATAGTTTGTGTACCGGACATATTTTGAGTTTCGGTAACGAAGCGCAAAAGAAAAAGTATTTGCCGCGCCTGGCATCGGCCGAATGGTTGGGTGCCTGGGGATTGACCGAAGCCAATACAGGTAGTGATGCCGGTAATATGCGAACAACAGCTAAAAAGGACGGACAAAACTGGATATTAAACGGCACGAAGTGCTGGATCACACATGGGAAGTCTGGCGATATTGCAGTGGTCATTGCCCGCACGGGTGAAGTCCGCGCGAAAAACAATGCCACTGCATTCATCGTAGAACGAGGCACACCGGGCTTCGCTGCCGGAAAAAAAGAAAACAAACTGGGCATGCGCGCCAGCGAAACCACCGAAATGGTTTTTACGGATTGCGTCATCCCTGATGAAAACAGGTTGGGTGATGTGGGGGATGGTTTTAAGCAGGCGATGAAAGTGTTGGATGGTGGCCGCATCAGCATTGCTGCGCTGTCGCTCGGCATTGCAGAAGGCGCTTACCTGGCGGCAAAAAAATATGCCAAAGAAAGGTACCAGTTCGACCAGCCCATTGCCAATTTTCAAGGCATCTCGTTTAAGCTGGCCGATATGGCCACCGAGATTGCCGCTGCTGAATTGCTAATAAACCAAGCCGCCGATCGCAAGAACCAAAAGCTCAATATGACCATGGAAGCGGCGATGGCCAAATACTATGCGAGTGAAGTGGCCGTGAAAGTGGCGAACGATGCAGTACAGGTATTTGGTGGGTATGGTTACACAAAAGATTTCCCCGTAGAAAAATATTATCGCGATAGTAAGCTAAGTACCATTGGTGAAGGCACTTCAGAAATACAAAAGATCGTGATTGCGCGGGAGGCCCTGCATATTCGTTAGTTTTTGCCCGCGCGCCTCGATCACCTGGGTTAGTTTATTCGTTTGCTTGCTATAGTGGCCGGATCATTCCTGATTCGGCCTTTTGCTTATTTTCAAGGCTGGTTAAACACGACTCCATTTATGCGAAGGATTATTGCCTTGTTCCTGTTGCTGGTTTGTTTTCTGCCCGGTCGTGCACAAACCATTGCCAGCCAGGCCGACAGCTTGTTGAAAAGATTGAGTATCACCAGTGGCTATGATGAAAAGATTGAATTGTTGGGCAATATTTCAGATGTCTATTCTTATACCGATTCTGTCAAGTCAATTTATTACGCTACCCAAATAAAAAAACTGGCCGAACAGAAGCAAGACCAATACGGTATCGGCTTCGCTTATTATCGTCTCGGTGGTGCTTACCTGGAAGCGGTTGATTTGGACAATGCACACAAAGCCTACCAACGGGCAGCAGAAATTTTATCGACCGACAGCAATGCCAAGGCACAGGCAGTGCTCGCCAGGGTATTGTCAAATCGTGGTCTCGTTTACCAACGCCAGGGCAATAGTGACATTCAGTTGAAAATAATGCTGGAGAAAGTGATTCCGATCAACCTTCGGCTCAACGATTCCGTTAAACTTGGAAAAAACTACTATGCCATCGGTACCATTTTTCAGAATATCAAAGACCATAAGAAAGCAATCGACTATTTTCAACGGTCGGAAAACATGCTTCGTAATACGCCTTCGATTCCGGAATTGACAGACGCCTATATCAGCATGGTCGTGTCGATGATCTATCTCAACATACCCGACAACCAACGTGATTCGGTGTTCAGTTTGCTGCGGAAGTCAGATCATTTGATGCAGTTGTACCCCGATGCCATCTCCAAAGTGAAGTATTTGCAAACCCTCGGTATGGCCTGGGAATATTTTGATGGTGATACAAACAAAGCTGATCACGTGTATGAGCAGGCAATAGAACTGGCTGAAAAAAACAACCTGGCTACCATTAAATCTTCCTTGTTATTGCGGCAATATTATATCAAAGTGAAGACCGGAAAATACAAGGAGGCATTGGCGATTACACAAGAATTATATGAACAGTATGCGATATATATGTCGCCCGACGACCGGCTTTTACACCTGCGGCACCTGATGGAGATGGAAGAAAAGCTGGGCAATACCAAGGCAGCGCTGGCCTGGCAAAAAGCTTATATAATTTTGAATGATAGTTTGCAAACAGCCAATACCCAGGTTAAAATACAGGAATTGGAACAGCGCTATACTGCCAAAGAGAAAGAAAACCAAATCGTGAAACTGAACCAGGTTGCGCAAGCCCAGCAGTTGCAGATTCAAAAAAGCCGGTTCTGGTTGTACCTGTTAAGTGTTTTGGCTTTGTTTCTGGCAGGTTTTTTTGTAGCGCGACAAATCATCAGCCGAAACAAACACAAGATTGCCGTACAGGAAGCCGAGTTGTTACAACAACGTATCGACACCCTGAAAAAAGAACAACAGCTCAGTCAATACGACGCGGTGCTGGAAGGGCAGGAACAGGAACGCAAAAGACTGGCGATTGATTTACACGATGGCTTGGGTGGCGCCCTTTCAGGTATAAGACTGAAATTGTCTAAACTGATCAGAGACGAGGCCTTGTCAACGCCGGTAGAAGGGAAAACGACAGCATTAATGCTGCTGGCAGAAGAAATGGATCGTTCCATCAATGAACTTCGACATATTGCGCGAAACCTGATGCCGGAAGCCCTGCTCAAATACGGTCTGGTTGCTGCCATAAAAGATTTCTGCAAAAGCATGGAAACTGATACCGTGCAAATCAATTTCCAGTCGTTCGATGTGCGCGATGATTTGCCCAAAACAACACAGATCATGGTTTACCGCATACTGCAGGAACTCATTACCAATGCGGTTAAACATGCCGAAGCCAAACATATTCTTGCACAGTGTTTGCAACGGGAGGATATTTTCTCGATAACAGTAGAAGATGATGGCAAGGGCTTTGCCGTTGATGACCGTACCGAAGGCATCGGACTCAGCACCTTGCGCAGCCGGGTAAATTTTTTAGGCGGGCAGTTGGACCTGCAGTCTGAACCCGGTGTGGGAACCAGTACAAATATTGAATTCAATGTCAACCATGAGCAATGAAATAGCCATCGTTATTGTTGATGATCATCCCATGGTGATTGAAGGGTTGAAGATACTCTTGTCGAATTACGACGCGGTTGTAGTACGGCAAACATTTAACCGTGGCCTTGATGCGTTGCATCAACTGTCGTTGCTGGGCAATGCGGTTGTATTGCTTGATATCAACCTGCCTGATATAAATGGCATAGAATTGTGCGAGAAACTGATGGCTTCCAATCCAAAGAGCAAGATATTGGGCATGAGTACCTACAATGACGCCTCAGTGATCAGGCAAATGGTGCAAAAAGGCGCGAAGGGCTACCTGATCAAAAATGCGACGGCCGAAGAACTATATACGGCTATTGAGAATGTCTATAATGGTAAAACCTATTTTACGGCCGACGTACAACGCATCCTGGCCGAATCATCGTTAAAAAGCCTGCCTCGCCTCACCCGACGGGAGCAGGAAGTGTTGCGACTGATTGCCGGCGGTAAAACGACACAACAGATCGCCGAACAATTATTTGTGAGTCCGCTGACCGTTGAAACGCATCGTCGGAACCTGATGCAGAAGTTTGGGGTAAGCAATGCGCCGGCATTGATCAAGATGGCGATTGATGAGAAATTGCTATGAAGACAAAAAGAAAAGAACGGCTGCGCCTTTACGGCGAGCCGCTCTTCGTCCTGTAAACCAAACTTACCTGCTAGCTTTTTTTTCTGATTCAAATTGTTGTATAGCCTCGCGCAACTTGCCGCTTTTTTTAAGGGCCTTGATCATGCCACCAATTTCCTGCGGTGTATACGCATTCCTATTGCCGCTGATGTCTTTGGGCGTAAGTGTTTTGATGCGGCTACCGGGTGCTGGTGTGCGCATGGTTTGAATGCGGGTGCCTATGCGGCTGTTCACCACCCCATTGTCGATTTTTAACGGCCAGCCACCATCGTCTGTGATAAAGAAGTAGTTATTGGCTTCGTCGTTTTCGCTGATCACATCATAAGCATCGGCCAAACAAACGAGGTAATAATAGCCCCTGATCGACGGCATGGTATAGGTCCACTGCATATTGTCTTCGCCATACATGGTTTCAGCTACTCCTGTGCCACCGGCTAAATCGATGTGGTTCCACCAGTTGCCGGCTATACCAACACCTGCATTCAGCTTGCCGTTATCACCAGGAGAACCATATTGATCGGTGTATTCGTCGTACAACAAAATGCCGTAATCATTTGCATCGAAAGCATTGTAATACAAATAGCAAATGTTCCATCGTTTGGTGGCGCTGATCGATTCACTGCCGATATTGTACACATTGTAATGCATTTTCCGGCTGCGTGGATTGCTGCCGCTGTTTTGTTCGTCGCTCACATTCCAGGGCACCAGGTCATAGTTGCCTGTGGTATTGTTGTCGGGCGGATCAACGGGATTGTAATCGTCAGCAACCCCATTGGTTGCCACGAAAGCCATCATGCCGAATTGCGGATCAACCATGAAATTGTAGTCGATCCAGATAAAGCCTTTGTCGCCCCAAACATTTCCCCAGGAGTTGACCACCTGAAAGGCGCCGTTTGGTCCCTTGCTATTATCGTAGCCAATAATCATCATTGCATGATGGGCATGTTCTCCCACATTTGTAAAACTGGAATGGCTGGTAAGTACCTGGTCGCTGCGCCAGGTCATGAAATTGTCGCTGAGTTTAGCACCGAATACCACCGGCCGGTTTTGAGAGATATAGGTTTTGATTTCGTTGACCGACATCGAAATTTTTCGGTAGTTGCTCAATTTGTTTACCGCGGCTTCACCAGCTACGCCGGCATCGGGCGATTGTGAACAGTCGCCCATATTAGTATAGGGTACGCTGCTCAGGGAAGCGGTACCCCGGTTGATCAGTTGGGTAAAAGCAGGCTCGAAGTTGGTGCCGTTGCAATCACCTCCCTTTTCGGCAGCAGGGATGGCTAGAAAAAGATCCTTCGGACTTGTCTGGTTCCTATTGCTCGCCAGGTCGGTACTGCTCCAGTTTTTGTCGATGGCATTGAGGGTTGTTTTCAGGTTATACCCCACCGCCCAGGTTACACAAGTGCCGTATTGGCCCTGATCACCAATGGGCGGCAGTTTTGCTTTGATGGAAAAGCTGGTCGGCAGGTTGCCATCGCCAAGAACCAGGTTGATATTCGATGGAATTTTAGACGGGTCGTCCTGTCCCGACCAGCCCAGGGCAAAGGGCGTGTTGGGTGTTGGATTCGGACCAGGGTCGGTGCTTTGTTCACGTTGGCAACTGCCCAATAAAATGACTGGGGCGACCAGCAGCCATTTCAAATAAGAATTGTTTGTCATGATTATCTGCTTTAAGGTTCTTGTTGATTGGCGGTTGATGTAGCGGGCAATAGATTTTTGTCTGCATAACCATCTACCAGTTTCATATTCGTGGTAATGATTTCCGCTTTGCTGGTTAGGTTGGAGAAAACGGGCCGGCTGAAAAACAAAGTATTGCTGAAATCGACCGCCTGGTGAAAGATGGTCTTGTTCCATTCTGCATGTTGCCCAAACACTGCCCCGTTAAAATTGGCCTTGCCGAAATATTCACCGTATTCAAAAAAAGCGGCACGCCTAAAATTGGCCAGGCCGAAATCGGCATATTGGTGCGCAGAAATGGCGGCCAAAGAAACGTTTTGCCAGAAATCGGCTTGTTGCAAGGATAGCTGCCCGTAAATATTGGCTTGCTTGGCCCAGAAAACACCGCGAATAACTGACTCCTGCAACAGCAACTGTTGACTGAAAAAAGCTTCGTCAAGGCGCAGGTCTTGTTGAAAATGGCAGGCTTGGAGTTGAACGTCTTTGTCAAAGATACTCTTGCTGAGCACCAGCGATTGGTCGAAACTGGCGCCGCGAAAATCGAAACTGTCTTTAAAGAGGCAGTTGTAAAAGCCGAGGTTGTTGCTGAATCGACTGGTTGTATTTCGATTGTTATCGCTGTTAAAGGCTACTACCTTACCCTTAAACGTGCAACTTTCAAAATACAAAGCCGTGGCTATTGTACTGTTGTAATTATTGTTACCAGTGGGGAAAGGTTGAATTTGGGTAAAGTCGAGGTCGCCAACAATGGTGCAGAAGGCGTAGCTTTTCACCTTGTTGCGACGGATATTATCAACGACTTCAGTGGCCTTGATCGTTTTCGGCTGGGCCTTACCGGCACTGGCGCAACCGGTATGGCCGGCAACTAAGAGCCAAATAAAAAAGGAAGTGATCTTGCGCGAAAATTTTTCCATAACACTGCTGTTGAATATCGAAACAACAGTGTGAAATTATCGCGGTGGCCGACGGTAGACAATCGACAGTTAGCAGTATATTTTTCTACTGGTTATCCGGTAGAAATCAGTCCAGGAAATCGTCTTCCTTGTCTTTCGGGCCATATTTATCAAACAACTTATCAATCGCGCCACCGAAAATGGGGAACTTGGTTTTTGCAAAATTTTTGATGACGTCAATGGCTTTGTATGCCTGGGTTTCGGTTAAGCCTTCTGCCATCAGTTGATCAATCAGTTCTTTCATGCCGCGGTTTTGTAGGATGGGAAGGTACGATGAAATGGTTTCGATTGGCTGTTGAAAATATGGGTGCTACCAATTGGTGACAACGGCTGCGTACAAAAAACAAGAAGCCGCTCTTTGGGGAGCGACTTCTATTATTTAGCCAGTGAAAAACAGGTAAGTGCTTTTAGCACATAACGTCAGTGCGTTTTAAGCCACTTTCAGTAAGCTCATTTTGCTCTTGTCGAATTTTTTCTCTGCGTATTCCAGTGTCAGGTGAAACTTGGTTTCTTTGCTCGATGGCAATTCAAACATGGCATCGGTTAGAATGCTTTCGCAAATGGAGCGAAGGCCGCGGGCACCGAGTTTGTATTCCATGGCTTTGGCCACCATGAACTCGAGTACGTCATTATCGATGGTGAGTTCAATGCCTTCAATGTCAAACAGCCTTTTGTATTGTTTGATCAATGCGTTTTTCGGCTCGGTCAAAATCGAACGAAGTGTTTCTGCATCGAGCGGATTCAGGTAGGTCACTACCGGCAAACGACCCAGCAATTCAGGAATCAATCCGAAGTGTTTCAAATCCTGCGCGTTTACATATTGCAACAGGTTTTTCTTGGCATGTTCCTGTGCTTCTTTGTTCACGTTGAAGCCGATGGCATTGGTGTTCACGCGGCGCGCGATCAGTTTGTCCACGCCATCAAATGCACCACCGCAAACGAAGAGAATATTTTGCGTATTGATCTTGATGAGTTTCTGTTCCGGATGCTTGCGACCTCCCTGTGGTGGCACCAGTACATCGGTTCCTTCGAGCAATTTCAACAAGCCCTGTTGCACACCTTCGCCACTCACATCACGTGTAATAGAAGGGTTGTCGCCCTTTCTCGCAATCTTGTCAATCTCATCGATGTAAACGATACCGCGTTCCGCAGCAGCTACATCGTAGTTGCACACCTGCAAGAGGCGCGTGAGTATGCTTTCCACATCTTCGCCCACATAACCGGCTTCGGTGAATACGGTGGCGTCGACGATGGCAAAAGGAACGTTCAATAATTTGGCGATGGTTTTGGCCAGCAGGGTTTTACCGGTACCGGTTTCACCCACCATCACGATATTGCTTTTCTCAATATCAACTTCGCCTTCGGTTGTTTTTTGCTGCAGGCGTTTGTAATGATTGTACACGGCTACCGACAATACTTTTTTGGCATCGTCTTGTCCGATTACATATTCATCCAGAAAGCGTTTGATTTCAATGGGTTTCTTAACGGTCAACTTGAAGCCAGGGCCGCTGGGTTCTGATCGGGTCAGCAGTTCCTGTTCAATGATTTCTCTTGCGTGTTCCACACAGTTCTCACAGATATGACCATCTTGCCCGGCGATGAGTATTTTCACCTCGTCGCGGCTTCGGCCACAGAAGGAACAGTGTAAAGTATTTTTAGCCATATTCGTTTTGCTAATTGCAAAGATAAAAAACCGTTCCGGGATATCGGAACGGTCATTTACGTTGTTTTATTACGAGGTTTTTGGGCAAAAAGCCCGTTCCACTAGATGTTTTCCACGATTTCGTCAACGATACCGTAAGCGATGGCGTCTTTGGCGTCCATCCAATAGTCACGGTCGAAATCTTTCATGATCTGGGCCATGGTTTTGCCACAGTTCTCGGCTAATATCTTGGCACCCAGTTCTTTAACTCTCTTGGTTTGGATGGCCTGGATCTCCAGGTCGGCGCTTACGCCTTGCATATGTCCGCCGAGGCTGGGCTGGTGGATCATTACTTCGCCGTGGGGATAGATAAAGCGCCGGCCTTTTACGCCACCACTGAGTAAAATAGACCCCATGGAAGCAGCGAGACCCATACAGATGGTGCTCACCGGACTTTTCAGCATGCGCATGGTGTCGTAGATGACCATGCCGCTGGTGACCACACCTCCGGGGCTGTTGATATAAAATTTGATCTCTTTGCCTTTTTCATGGTCGTCGAGCAAGAGCATTTTGGTAACCACTTCGCGGGCCGATTTATCGTCGACTGGTCCCCAGAGATGCACCGCTCTTTCGCTGAAGAAATATTTCTCCAGTTTCTTGTTGAGCATCATGAGGTCGTCGCGTTTGTCTTCCGACTGCTTTTCTTCTTCCTCTTCCATTCTGAATGATCCGTATGATGTGTTGTATAACATGTCAGCTTGTTTTTACAGAGTGATTAGTCTTTGTTCTCCTTGCGCGGATTCACCAACAGTACTTCGTCTACCAGGCCATATTCTTTGGCTTCGAGCGAGGTGAGCCAGTAGTCGCGGTCGCAATCTTTCTCTACTTGCTTGATGGATTTGCCGGTGTGGTTAGAGATGATTTCGTACAATTCTCTTTTCAGTTTGCGAATCTCATTCACCGTGATTTCGATATCTGATGCTTGTCCGCCGATAGCACCGCTTGGTTGGTGCATCATGATGCGGCTGTGTTTCAGCGCGGTTCTTTTGCCCTTGGTGCCGGCGCACATCAGTACAGCGCCCATGGAGGCGGCCATACCGATACATATGGTGGCTACATCGGGGGTGATGTATTGCAGGGTGTCATACATGCCGAGACCAGCGTACACACTGCCACCGGGACAGTTGATATACATCTGGATGTCGCGGGTACGGTCGGTGCTTTCGAGGAACAATAACTGTGCGGTAACGATATTGGCTACTTCGTCGTTGATGGGGTAACCGAGAAAAATGATCCGGTCCATCATCAGGCGGCTGTAAACGTCCATAACGGCGATGTTCATGGGCCGTTCTTCAATGATATTCGGAGTCAAGTTCGTAACCTGGTGCTTTTGGTAGTCATGCAGGGTCAGGCTCGAGATGCCCCGGTGCTTGATTGCATATTTTTCAAATTCTGATGCCATATTTCCGGATTGTTTGTTTAAAATTAAGCACTAGCATGAATCAAATACCTCTCCAATTGAAAATCATGACAAAAAGGCGGGTTTCGCTTTCTACCCGTCGGGTTGCACCCGTCGGGTAAAACCCGACGGGTAGAAAAAAAACGGGCGACCACTTAGGCCGCCCATTCAATGTATTAACTATTAGTGGTGGTGATGCTGGTGTTCGGCTTGCATTTTCTGGAAAGCATCGAGGCTGATCGGCTTCTCGTCTTTCTTCACTTTACTTTCAGCCACCGCGAACACTTTATCGGTTTGGATGCGGTTGAAACTGTCTTCTACAAATTTGCGGTCTTTCATCATCCGCTCAACATAGTCGTTCACCCAGGGTTGGTCGGTACCGAGTTGACCCATATTCATGCCACCCATATAACTGAACAATTGGTTGCGGGCAAAATCACGCAGGTCGTCGGCGCCTACTTCGATGTTGTTTTCTTTCACCAGTTTGTCAACAATCAGGGTCCATTTCAGTGAATTGGCGAAACCGGGGTATTCGCGGTTGGCCTCTTCTTCGCTCTTTGCTTGTTCGCCATTGTTTTGGATCCAGCGTTTCAGGAAGTTTTCGGGAAAATTGATGCTGGTTTTATCAACCAGGTAATGATAAATACCGTCAAACAATTGGTTGCGGCTTTGCGCATCCAGTTGTGCCTGGATATCTTCTTTGATCGCGTTGCGGAAACCGGCTTCGTCGCTGATTTCTTTGCCCGGAAAAACAGCTTTGAAGAATGTTTCGTCGAGCGCTGCTTTTTCAACCAGACCTACTTTGGTGATGGTCATGTTGAAACGACGGTCGGCATCGGCCGGCTCGGTAGTAGAGAGACCCAGGTCGCCCAATACCCATTCGCGTTCTTTGGTATCGAATGCTTCAGCAAGGGTTGCTTGAAGCTGATCGTCGGCTTTCTTGCCAATCAATGATGGGCGGAAAGATTCGCTGAAATATTTTACCAGCAGGGAATTGTCTTTGGTAACGCCCTCTGCAACAGGGTTGCCATCGGCGTCTATTTCGGTGAAGGTTACATTGAGCACATTGTCATCGCCGGTTACGGTTTCGGGGTTGGTCATATTGCCATGACGCAACAGCAGGCGATCAACTTCTTCGTTGATCATTGCATCTGTTACCTCGATCTTGTAGAAAGGCAGGGAGGCGGTACTAAGATCAGCAATGCTATAGTCGGGCTTCAAGCCGATTTCGAACGCGAAAGCATATTCATCGGGTTTGTTGAAATCCAATTGACGCGAATCGTTTTCAGGCAGGGGCAGGGGTTGGGCGAAGATTTCCAGTTTCTCATTCACCATATAATCGTTCAGGTTTTTTTCAACCGAACGAAGAACTTCGTCAACAAATACACTTTGTCCGTGCATTTTGCGAATGAGTCCGGCGGGAACCATTCCCTTCCTAAAACCTGGAATATTTGCCTGCTTGCTATAATTCTTCAGCGCTTTCTCAAAAGAAGGCAGGTAGTCTTCTTTTGCCAGCTTCACAGTGATTTTGTCGTTGAGCTGACCGATATTTTCCCGGGTAACTGTTGCCATAATTAAAATAACTTTTGGGGGTGCAAAGGTAAGCAAATTGTTTAAGGTTTAAAGTTTAAGGTTTAAGGTTGCTGCCGCGTGTTTTGTATACTTTCTGTTGTTCGGAAGGGGTCGGTATGGGTGTTCTTTGGTTTTTAAGCAGGATTTTCTTTGTTTTTGGAGTAGGGTTTCCATGGTTTTTGGAATGGGATTTCCATGGCTTCAAGAGCAGGGTTTCAGCGGTTTGTGGAGCGGCGTTCTATAGTTCCTGTAGCGGGATTTTCATTGTTTTGGAGCAGGGTTTCCATGTTCTTTGGAGCAGGCGTGTTATGGTTTCTGAAGTGAGATTTCCATGGCTTCAAGAGCAGGGCTCCCGTTGTTTCTGTAGCGGGGTTTTTAGGTCTAAGGAGCCGGGTTTCCAGGGTTTCAGGCGCAAAACGCCAAGGTTTTGGTTGTCAGTAATAAGATTTGACAGCATACAGCAGCAAGGGCTGAAAGGCCCAGGTACTGCCTGCAAAACATCGGTAATCACTAATAAGAATTTTATAACTGGCTATTTGTCAAGAACTTAATAGTTGCGGCAGCAACCTTACACCTTAGACCTTACACTTTAAACCCGAGTTTCCCCTCACTTATTTTGGAGTACCAAGAGAGGGCCCTCAGCGCGGTAGGCCATTTCGGTGGTGTGGCTGCTGTTGAGCAGGCGGTGCCACCAACTGTGGCGGTGGGTGATCATAACCAGGAGCTGGCTGGGATGGGTAGACAGGAATTGGTCGAGCCCGTCTTCGACGGAGTCGTGCTTTTCGTGAAAGAAGAGGTGCTTCACTTGCTGGAGCCGTTGCTGAAGGCCCGATTTACTATTTGCCTGGCTATCGGAAAGGTCTTCGCCCGGTTGTTGAATATGTACAATTTGCAGCAATACATCGGGATTGGCGCTCAGCCAATCTTGCAACAGGTGAAAGCTTTTTTCATTCATCACATCATTGAAATCGGTGGCGAAAGTGATGCTGTGAATGCTTTCATAGCTATGTCCCGCGGGTATTACCAATACCGGCACTTTTGATTTGCGAATAATGGCGGCGGTAGTGCTACCGATAAATTTATCGAGCGCACTATTGGTACCTTGCATGCCGGAAACAACCAGGTCGGTTTTGAGTTCTTCGGTTTGGTAAACAATTTCATCGGCAGGCATGCCGATGTTCACCAACGTATTGATTTTTTTACCGGCGATGGGTTCCAGGTCAGCAGCCAGTTTCGCGATTTGTTTTTCGTGCTCGGCTTGAATTTCTTCGGCGGACACCATCACATAGGGCATTTCGCCCACGGGTGTTGGCAACATAAAAACATGCAAGAGTGTTAGGCCTGCGCCGGTTTTACGGCTGAGCACGGCTGCATAGCGGGCAGCATTCAAAGAAGCGTCTGAAAAATCGGTAGCAACGAGTATTGACTGCATGCTATAAAGGTAGTAAAGTCAATAGTCAAAAATCACAAGTTTACCGAGCTGTCATTAGAATGATTGGATGATGCGCAGGCCGGGCGTAGTGCCTCGGAAAAATTCGTGGAAATAAATAAGTGGGTCGATATGTGTTTTCCGCCAGGTGAAGCGCCCGAAGCTGAGTCGGAAGCTGTTTTTAGCCATGAATTCACCCTGGCGATGATAGAGCCAGCCAAGTGAGCCAATGCCGGTAAAACTGGTTTCTTTCATCGGGTTTTTGTCTTCCACGGGCCGCTGTCCGTAACCGATGGAAACAAATTCATTGCGATAGGTCTGCAGTTTGCCTTCCTGGTTATTGGCGAAAAGGTAAACCGGTTCCCAGCCCAGCGTGATGACATGGGCCCAATCGCGGTTGCGGTTGCTGAAAACCACATTACCGGTGATGTTAAAGCCTGTTGCGAAATAGTTCTTGTAGTTCTGCAGCGAAACGCCCAGGTTCAGGTAAAAATAATCGCGGGTATTGTAGGCGCCGCCAGCGGGTCGATCGCCGGTGATGCTGCTGTCTTTTGCCATTTTCAAGGAGAGCCCTTCTTTCCAATTCCGTTTCCATTTACCGTTCTTGTTATCGGCATAAAATCGCAGCCGGTCTGTGATGTCGCTGGTTTGCAACTGCCGAAGGTCTTCGATGTTATTGAGTGAAAAAATGAACTCGTAATAACGTTCACCCAGGCTGTACTTATGTTCCGCGTGTTTGGACGGGTGCGGAATGATGCCCAGCAAGCGAACCGTATCTTGTTTTTGTTTGATGGCGGCCAACTCCTTTTTCATTACCAGGTAACTGTGGTCGGTATCGGGGCTGCGGCGCAAACTGATTTTACGAACGCCCAGGCCATCGCTGAAATGGTCCAGGTAATAAGCGGCCAGGGGATCAGTCATACTGTCTTTCAATGGCGCAAAATCGATGAGGCAGCGCTCAACCATCGAATCGAGGTTGCTGAGCCGCGGCAGGTCGTTCAGGTCGCTCAAATAAACCGTTACTGAATTGCCTTTTCCCAGGTCGATTCGAAGTTTATGTTCATAGTTATAATGCGGGGGAATTTTAAATACTGGTCCGCCGTTTTGGGCAATTATTGCCTTACCAGCACCCATCAGTGCCAGGCAAAAAATTATTTTTTTCATCGTATTAGTGATTAACGCTTATTGGTGATTGAGGCGTATCTGTGGTTAACTCGTATTGGTGATTGAGCCGTATCAGTGATTAAATGGAATGATCAGGTTGCTTGTCGGCGAATTGGTTACTGTAGGTTCGCGCCGATTGAAAAAGCTCATCCTTTTTTGCTCTTTCGCTGGTTGCAGTCCCAACAATTCTTGGGCGGTTCTAATCTCGTTCAGGTGCACCCATTTTCTGGGTTTCGGTGTCAGCGGATTTGAAAATTCAGTAGCAAGCAACGCTGCGTCTATTGATGGCCGTGAGGAATCGGTGTTTAACGTATGGGCATTGTTCACTGCGTGTACCAGGGGTCGAACTGGCAAACGGCGGTCGATGCGGTTTACCGGCCTGTTGAAACGCATGGCACGAACCTTACCATTGCCGGCCAATGCCTGGTTCAATTGGCTGGCGGCGATCGCGGGCGCAATGGAAATTTGTTCGATGGGCGCACCAGTCGGCTTTATAGCGGGTTCAACTGGTCTCTCCTGGTTGGTAACGACAGGCTTTATTTCGTTGGGGTTACTGGTTAAATTCATTCTATCACCACGAAGGTTGACTTGGAACAACCAGGCAACGCCCAACACCGCCACCAGCAGGGCGGCGACAATAGCCCAGCGACGAATGGTTCCTTTTTGTTGGCTGGATTGCATGCTGACAACATCCACCTTGTTTTCATTCGCAAGCTGCAACCGGCGCGACAATCTCTCCCAACCAGCTTCTTTGTTGTAGCCTTCACCACCGGTAGCGCTGCTGCTATCCATCAGCTCACGCCAGGGCTTATTTGATTTGTCGTTTTGCATGATTTGTTTCTTGTTGGTGATACATTTTCTGCAATAGTTGGCGTGCCTTGCTCAACTGTGATTTCGAAGTACCTACTGCTATGCCCAGTGCTTCAGCAATCTCGATATGCGAATAACCTTCTATTTCATAGAGGTTAAAAACCGTGCGATACCCCACCGGCAATTGCAGTACCAAGGCCCTGATGTCAGCCGCCTGCATCCGGTCAATGACATCGGCCGGTAAAACGACCTGCTCGGCCAGCATGTCGGCTTCGATCGTAAATACATGTTTCTTTCGAAGAAACATCAGGCATTAGTTGACCATCAGTTTTTTCAACCAGCCATAAAAAGCCGCATCCGATTGGTAAACAAAGTTGCTGATATGCGTAAAAAACTTGAAGTAGCCATTCAGCAGCGCCTCTTCCGCATCTTCTTTTCGTTTTAAGTAGCGGCAACAAAGGGCCATCATCTGGTCGGCCGTTTGTACAAACAATGCCTGCTGCGCGGTCGGGCTGCCCGATTGAATATCAAAAATGAGGTCGGCTATTTGCATGGTTAGTGGCTACAGCATCCTTTAGTAAACTACATCCTGCCATCATCATAAATGCAAAGGAAATTAGTTGGGTTGCCCGTTGCGTTAAAAATTTTCCCCACTATCCATAAAAAAAACGCAGCACGAAGCTGCGTTTTTTGTTTGTGCGGGCGATAGGAGTCGAACCTACATGCCTTGCGGCGCCAGATCCTAAGTCTGGTGCGTCTGCCAGTTTCGCCACGCCCGCCTCTAAATCCTCCGTCCCTCCGCGCTCTCTGCGAGAAACGCGTTCTCTGAGTGAAAAAATCTCAGCGCGAAAAAAACCTCCGCGCGCTCCCCCCACAGGGCCGGCAAATGTAGCCCTCAATCCCCAAATACCAAAGCCTTTTATTAAATTCGTTGACGATGGAAACTGTAGCAGCGATCCCGAAATACAATCTTACCGACGAACAGGAAAAGAAACTCATCTTACGTGAATACCGCGCCCTCTTGCGTTGCCTGAAACCCAAGCTGAAACCGGGCGACAAAGAACTGGTTCGCGTGGCTTTTGAAATGGCCGCCGAAGCCCACCAAACCATGCGGCGCAAAAGCGGTGAACCCTATATCCTGCATCCCCTGGCCGTGGCCCGCATCTGCGTGGAAGAAATCGGCCTCGGTGTGCGCTCCACCATCTGCGCCCTGCTGCACGATACGGTTGAAGACACCGATATCACCCTCAACGATATTGAGCGGCAATTCGGCAGCGAAATCGCCCGCATTGTAGACGGTCTCACCAAGATCTCCAACGTCATCGACGTCAATGCCTCGCAACAGGCCGAGAACTTCCGCAAAATATTGCTCACGCTCACCGACGACCCGCGGGTCATTCTTATCAAACTCGCCGATCGCCTGCACAATATGCGCACGCTCGAGAGCATGAAGCGCGAAAAACAACTCAAGATATCGTCCGAAACCGTGTATGTATATGCGCCACTCGCGCATCGCATGGGGCTCTATACCATCAAAACCGAGATGGAAGACCTGGCGATGAAATACATGGAGCCCGACACCTACAAAGAGATCGCGCGTAAGCTGTCGGAAACCAAACGCGAACGCACCCGCTATATCAACGAATTTATTCGCCCGCTGCGCGAAAAAATGGAAAAAGGCGGGTTCAATTTTGAGATTTATGGTCGCCCGAAAAGCATTCATTCCATCTGGAATAAAATGAAAAAAAAGGGTGTCAGCTTCGAAGAAGTATATGACCTCTTCGCCATTCGCGTTATTCTCGATTCACCGCACGAGCGCGAAAAAGAAGATTGCTGGAAAGTGTATTCGATGATCACCGACGAATACACGCCATCGCCCGAGCGCCTGCGCGATTGGCTCAGCAACCCCAAGAGCAATGGTTATGAAGCGCTCCATACCACGGTGATGGGCCCCCAGGGAAAATGGGTGGAAGTGCAGATCCGCACCAAACGCATGAACGAAATCGCTGAAAAAGGCCTGGCCGCACACTGGAAATACAAAGAAGGCGCTACCGATGAAAGCCGCTTCGACAAGTGGTTTCACCAGATCAGGGAAATGTTGCATACCCAGGATACCGATTCGGTCGATTTTCTGCTCGATTTCAAAACATCTTTTCTCGCCGAAGAAATTTATGTCTACACGCCCAAGGGCGATGTGAAGATGTTGCCCGTGGGCTCTACCTCGCTCGATTTTGCCTTCGCGATTCACTCGGCCGTGGGGGCACGATGTATTGGTGCCAAAGTGAACCACAAGCTGGTGCCGCTGAGCCATAAATTGCGCAGCGGCGACCAGGTGGAGATTATTACTTCGAACAAACAAAAGCCCACCGAAGACTGGCTGAATTTTGTGGTTACCGCCAAAGCGAGAACCAAGATCAAAGACGCGCTGAAAGAAGAAAAGCGCAAGGTGGCCGAAGATGCCAAATATGTGGTGCAACGAAAACTCGAGGCCATGGGCGCTGCGTTTTCGCCCGGAAATATTGAGATCCTGGTCGACTACTACAAAGTGCAGTCATCGCTCGATTTGTTTTACCAGATCGCAACGAAAAACATCGATCTTAAAGAACTGAAAGATTTTCAGGTACTGGGCGATAAACTGGAACCGCCCAAACCGGTAAAGCCGATTCAGGAAGTAAAACAGGATCCGGCACACCATGAGTTGCCGAAAAAAGATGCCGAACTGATTATTTTTGGCGAGAGCAGCGACCGGATCATGTACAACCTGGCCAATTGTTGCAAACCCATCCCCGGAGACGACGTATTTGGATTTGTTACCACGGGTAAAGGCCTGACCATCCACCGCACCAATTGTCCCAATGCGTCCAAATTATTGGCGAATTATGGGCACCGGGTGGTGAAAACCAAATGGGCCAAGAACAAAGAGATTTCATTTCTCACCGGCATCGAGATCATCGGGCTCGATGACGTGGGTGTTATTAATAAAATCACGAACCTGATTTCGGGCGATATGCGCATCAATATCAGTGGCCTGTCGATCGAGGCCAACGAGGGCATTTTCAAAGGCTCCATCAAGGTATTTGTGCACGACAAGGAAGAACTCGATGAACTGGTGTTAAGACTGAAGCAATTGAGCGGCATTCACTCGGTGGATCGTTTCGATACCGAATAATCCTGTTTTTTATTTGGTTGCTATACACCTATTTTTGCTGCCTGCTTTTCCCGCAGGTATAAACTATAGTCATGGTAGATGCAATATTGGGCCTTCAGTGGGGCGATGAAGGCAAAGGAAAGATTGTTGATTATTTTGCGCCGAATTATGATATCATTGCGCGTTTCCAGGGCGGCCCCAATGCCGGCCACACGTTGTATGTAGATGGCAAGAAAGTGGTGTTGCACCAGATACCTTCCGGCGCCTTTCACCAGAACACCATTAACCTGATTGGCAATGGCGTGGTACTCGACCCAGTTACCCTGCAAAAAGAATGTGCGAAAGTGGCCGAGTTCGGCGTGGATGTAAAAAAGAATCTTTTTATTTCGCACCGCACCCATATCATCCTGCCCACACACCGGGCGCTCGACAAAGCATCTGAATTGCAGAAGGGCCATGATAAAATCGGTTCTACATTGAAGGGTATTGGTCCGGCGTATATGGACAAAACCGGTCGCAACGGTCTGCGTGTAGGCGACCTGCTCGATAAATCATTCACCACTTCCTATATCAAACTGCGTTTGAAGCACCAGCGCCTGCTCGATAATTTTAATTTTCAGGAAGACATCAGTGCCTGGGAAGAAGAATTTTTTGAAGCCATCGAATTTTTGCGCAGCCTCAATATTGTGAACGGCGAATATTTCATCAACGAAAAAATTGCTGCCGGTAAAAAAGTATTGGCCGAAGGCGCACAAGGCAGCATGCTCGATATTGATTTTGGTACCTTCCCCTTTGTGACCTCATCTAACACCACCACGTCGGGCGTTTGTAACGGTTTGGGTATTGCGCCGCAGAAAATCCGCGAAGTGATGGGTGTTACCAAGGCCTATTGTACCCGCGTAGGTAGTGGCCCTTTCCCCACTGAGTTGGAAGATGCAACTGGTGAAGAATTGCGCAAACTCGGTAATGAATTTGGTGCTACCACCGGCCGGCCGCGCCGTTGCGGTTGGATCGACCTGGTAGCCTTGAAATATGCCTGCATGATCAATGGTGTTACCAAGGTGATCATGACCAAGGCCGATGTGCTCGACAAATTCAAAGAATTGAAACTATGTACCGGTTATGAAGTAGATGGAAAATCATCGGAATATATTCCATTCCAGATGACCCGTCACCAGATTCAGCCGGTATTGAAAGGAATGCCTGGCTGGGACACAGATACCACGGCGATAACGAGTTACACTGCATTGCCGGCAAAGATGAAAGAATATGTAGATTTTATAAATGGATACACAGGGGTGAAAGTTTCCCATATCTCTAATGGTCCTGGTCGCGACCAGATTGTTACCGTATGAGAAAATTTTCGCCAAAAAATCCTTTTTAAAAATTTGGCTATTTAAAAAGAACACCGAAATTTTACAACGTAATCCCCTTTGCGTTATGGCATCGAAACCAGAAAAGGAAAAAAAGACTACCCCGAAGGCTGCTGGTAAGGCAGACGAGTCAGCTAAGAAAACAAAACCATCTTCCAAGAAGAAAGAGGAAGATGACGACGACGACTTTGATGAGGAGGAAGAAACCCCAAAAGCGGCGAAAAAAGGTCGTGCAGCAAAAGACGACGACGAAGACGATGAGGATCTTCCGGAAGAAGACGATGATTGGGAAAAAGTAGAGGAAGATGATAATTGGGATCCCGATTTCGAGGAATTCGACATGCCCAAATCAAAGTCTAAAAAATCATCGGGTACGGGTTCGGGCGCGGGCAAGAAATCTGCCAAAGACGAAGATGACCTGGGCCTCGACGATGAGTTCAAAGACATGGATCTCTTCAACGACTCAAACGGGTACGACGATGAAGACGACGATTTCTAATGACCGGCTCTAACACAGCGCCGTCGCGCTCTTTTACGCGATACGCTTTACCGGTTGATGATACCATAAAACAGCAAATGTTGAATTGGGGTAACCAGTTCAACATTTGCTGTTTTATGGATAACCATGGTTACCAGGCTGGCGCCCATTCGTATGAATGTTTGCTGGCAGCGGGTTGCTGGCGCTGGGTTAAACTCAAAGCAGGAACGGCGCTTGTTTTATTACAGGCCTTTGCCGCGCATGCGGGCGACTGGTTGTTCGGCCACCTCGGCTTTGGCCTGCAGCAAGACTGTATGGGCGTCAGCAATCGCTTCGACGACGCGGTCGGTTTTCCAGATGGTTATTTTTTTGTGCCGGAACATTTGTTGTTGCTGACGGCTGGCGAACTCAGTATCAGCAGTTACAGCCTGCCCCCCGACCAGGTATTGCGTCAGGTAATGGCTTCGCGCGGGGCTGGGCCGCGCCAAACAGAAGCGCCAACATTCGCTGCCACCTATCCGCGCGACGAATACATCCGCCTGGTCAAAGCCCTTCAGGCGCATATACAGCGCGGTGATTGTTACGAGATCAATTTCTGCCAGGCATTCACCGCCCAGGGGGTACAGATGGATCCGGTGCAGGTGTACCGCGATTTGTGCCGCTTGTCGCCCACGCCCTTTTCTGTGTATTATAAACTCGACGACAGCTATTGCCTTTGCGCGAGCCCCGAACGCTATTTCAGGCTGGCGAACCGCCGGGTTTGGTCTGAGCCCATCAAGGGCACGGCCGCGCGCGATCCCGACCCCGCGATTGACCAGGCACTGGCGACGCGCTTACGGAACGATCCCAAAGAACAGGCAGAAAATGTAATGATCGTAGACCTGGTGCGCAATGACCTGAGCCGGGTTTGCCAGCCCGGATCAGTGCAGGTAGAAGAATTGTTTGGGGTATACCCTTTTCCGCGGGTACACCAGATGATTTCGACTGTTACCGGGTTGTTGAAAGCGGGCCTGGGCTGGACCGATGTGGTGGCAGCCAGCTTTCCTATGGGCTCCATGACCGGCGCGCCTAAAAAGCGCGTATTGGAATTGATTGGCCAGTACGAGCGACGGGGCCGGGGCCTATTTTCGGGATCCATTGGATATGTTGATCCCGGAGGCCATGCTGATTTCAATGTCGTGATCCGGTCCCTGCAATACCATCGTGCAACGGGCTACCTCGAATACCTGGTAGGCTCGGGCATCACCGGCTATGCCGATGCGGCGCATGAATACGAAGAGTGTTTGTTGAAAGCGGCTGCCATCCGATCGGTTTGGGCAAGCGCTGCGCAGTCCTGATGACGGTTAACGGCTTATACGTGTTGACGCCCGGTAACCGACTTATAAAGTCGATACCGAATTGCCATTCAACATCAGGTCAACCGATTCCTGCAGAATGCTGTATTTGTTGGCGTTGAACAAATCCATTTTCTCTTTTGGAAGATTCAATTTATAACCTTTGTTATCGGGCTTCGACATGAGCTTGTCGAAGTCGGGGTTGTAACGCTTGAAGTCTTCGAGCGACATACTGATGTGTTTGGCGATGATCACCGATTGGTATTTGCCCGACACTTTTTGCTCTTTCACATTGCTCAATTCATCGGCCGTAAGGTTGCGGGTAAAAGCGTATAGGTGCTGACCATAATGTTCGGTGGTTTCGGCCTTGGTCAGCGTGGTGAGTCCGCCCTGCCCTTCGAAAATATAGTGCGTGCCAATAAACTTCTTTACATGGGTTCTGGTTTCGGCCGGCAGGTAATATTGCAGGTCCCAGAAATTGCGGCTACCGCTTTTTGCGATGGCTTTTTGTACCGCGCCGGGGCCACCGTTGTAGGCGGCAATCACCAGCAACCAATCGCCATATTGGGCATACAGGTCTTTGAGGTACCTGGCCGCTGCGTGTGTGCTCTTGACATAATTGCGACGCTCATCTACTTTCCTGTTCACTTTCAGGCCCAGTTCTACAGCGGTACCCGGCATCAATTGCCAGGGGCCAACGGCACCGGCCCAGGAAGTTGCACCCGCTTTCATTTTGGATTCGATCACAGCCAGGTATTTCAATTCACGCGGCAAGCCGTGTTGTACCATAATGCCATCCATCATATTGAAATAGGGAAGGGCCCAGGATTTCATGTCCTGCAAGTCCTTGCTGTATTTATCCATATAATCTTCCACAAAGCTAACGGCGCGGGGATTCAGCCGGGGCGCCAGCATCGCTTTATTGCTCTCGGCTTCAAACAAGCCGGCAATCTGTGCGGTAGATGTATTTTGGGCAAGAAGTAGGGTACTGTCTTTAGCAACCGATACAATGGTTGTATCGGCGGTAAGTATGTTCTGTGGACCTTGCGCGGTCGGCACTTTTTGGGCGAGAGTTAATCCAAGTGAACCGGCCAGAAAGCCACCCAGCAAAAGAAATTGTTTCATTATCCAACTTTAGGTTCGACACTAAACAGCTTCTCAAAGGGATGTTTTTGGTGAGGTTTTCAACAGAGGATTAAGATTCGAAAGGCTTCAGGGTTTTCGACAATACCAGCAAAGATAACTCTTGGAACCGGTTGGTCATAACCTGTAGCCCGTAAGGCATACCATTACTATGCCAAAAAAGAGGGAGGGAGATGCCCGGAATGCCTGTCAGGTTGGCAAAAACAGTGTAAATATCTTCCAGGTACATGGCCACGGGGTCGGCTGTTTTTTCGCCGAAACGGAAGGCTGTGCTGGGAGCCGTGGGCGATAAAATAGCGTCGAAACTATTGAAAATCAAATCTGTTTGGGCGCAAAGCTGCTGGCGTACCTGCTGGGCCTTGGTGAAATAGGCATCGTAGTAACCGGCGCTCAACACGAAGCTACCGAGCAGGATGCGTTTCTTCACTTCCCTGCCAAAACCGGTGGATCGGTTGTGTGCATAAAATTCTGCCAAATCTGTCAAATTACCCTGTTCCCGGTGCCCATACCGAACGCCGTCGAAGCGGCCGAGGTTGGAAGAAGCTTCGGCGGTGGTCAACACATAATAAGTGGGTACTATATAATCGAGCAGGGGAAAATCGACGGCTTCTACCTGGTGACCGGCGGCGCGAAGCTGGTCGAAATAGGCCAACTGGGTTTTTGCGATTTCGGGGTCGAGCG
>Ga0209794_1000531_pt1 | contig 52697 bp, 58 predicted proteins | sample EBPBio232013_DNA_FD_185869 | JGI IMG/M metagenome (GOLD analysis project Ga0209794, IMG submission 185869) | Wastewater treatment Type I Accumulibacter community from EBPR Bioreactor in Madison, WI, USA - Reactor 1_5/23/2013_ DNA (SPAdes)... | ecosystem: Engineered > Bioreactor > EBPR >...
GATTTCGCGCGCCGCCCCCGGCTGGTTGCCGAGCGCGCCAAGCAGCATGGCTTTCGATTCTTCAGCACTGGCCACCTTGATGTTGCGCAGCGACAGCATCTGCAGACCAAAATCCTCGGGATGGATTTCGTATTCGCGCACCTGGCCATCTTTCAATTCGCCGACCAGCGTTGCCGCACCGAGCGAAATCTCGTCGAGCCCGTCCTTGCCATGCACCACCAGCACGTGCTCGGCGCCGAGTTCGCGCATCACCCGCACCTGAATGCCGACCAGATCGGGATGGAAAACGCCCATCAGCGTATTCGGCGCACCGGCCGGGTTGGTCAGCGGGCCGAGAATGTTGAAGATGGTGCGCACCCCCATCTCGCGGCGGATCGGCGCGACGTTCTTCATCGCGGTGTGGTGATTGGGGGCGAACATGAAACCGAAGCCGGTTTCCCGGATGCATTCCGCCACCTGTTCGGGCTTGAGCATGATATTGGCGCCCAGCGCTTCGAGCACGTCGGCGGCGCCCGAACTCGACGAAACCCCCCGGTTGCCGTGCTTGGCGACCTTGGCACCGCAGGCAGCGGCAACGAAGGCCGAGGCGGTGGAGACATTGAAGCTGTGCGCGGCATCGCCGCCGGTACCGACGATATCGACGAAGTTGCGGTCGAAGGGCAGCTTGACCGGGGTGGCCAGCTCGCGCATCACCTTGGCGGCAGCGGCAATCTCGCCGATGGTTTCCTTCTTGACGCGCAGGCCGGTCAGAATGGCGGCGGTCATCACCGGCGACACTTCGCCGGCCATGATCTGGCGCATCAGATGCAGCATCTCGTCGTGGAAGATCTCGCGATGCTCGATGGTCCGTTGCAGCGCCTGCTGTGGGGTAATGGTCATGCTCGATGCTCCTCGAGGAAGTTCTTCAACAGTTCGTGACCGCATTCGGTCAGGATCGATTCGGGATGGAACTGCACCCCCTCAACGGCCAGGCTCTTGTGGCGCACGCCCATGATCTCGCCGTCCTCGGTCCAGGCGGTAATCTCCAGGCAATCCGGGCAACTGGCGCGCTCGATGGCCAACGAGTGGTAACGGGTGCAGGTCAGCGGATCGGGCAGGCCGCGAAAAACGCCAATATCCTTGTGCTGCACCGGCGACACCTTGCCGTGCATCAGCTGCCGGGCATGCACGATCTTTCCGCCAAAAGCTTCGCCGATGGCCTGGTGGCCAAGGCAAACGCCGAGCAGCGGGATTTTGCCGGCAAATTCGCGGATCGCCGCCAGCGAGACACCGGCCTGCGCCGGCGCGCACGGCCCCGGCGATATGACCAGATATTGCGGTGCCAACCTGGCGATTTCGGCGCAGCTGATGGCATCGTTGCGCACTACGCGCACGTCCTGCCCGAGTTCGCCGAAATACTGGACAAGGTTGTAGGTAAAACTGTCGTAATTGTCGATCATCAGCAGCATAGTCGGCTTATCCTTTTGATTCTATTGAGGCCGACTAGAATCACCGCTGAACGATACCCGCTTTCCTACCCGCTTTTTCAGACGCTGGAGAAGTTGGCGCGGACGAAAAAAATGCCGGCCCTCGAAGACCGGCATTGTCGCACTGTGCGGGTGCAGTATCAAGGAAGGGGCCGGAACTCGACGACCCACACCCACGGGTTTGCATGCCAAGACTTTTCGCCGTTGATCGACTGCCAGAGGTGACAGAAGGATTCGCGAGCATCTGGCGCCGGACTATCGCAGCCGCACGGTTCTGGATTTCCGCAGTTCAGACACCCGCCATCGATGATTCCCTCGGCGCGTGCGTCTGTCTCGCTGATGTCATGCAACCGCTCGACGCGGACTGCGGTGATCTCCAAGTCGATGCGCGAAAGGTTACGCGGCATGTGGATAGACGGCTTCCAGCCAGCGCCCCGTGTGTCGCCGTCGCAGTCGGCACGATATGTCGTGTGCGACGGGCGCGATGGAATGCTGACGCTCGCTTCCCAACAGTAGTCCGCCGGCTCGTGAATGAATGCCTCCCTCACCCATAGCCGGTCGCCCGGTTGGCCGTATGGGCAGCGATACTCGCGCGCGCTGGTGTCGTGCCAGTACGGCGATCCAATCGGACGCGACAATCCGTCTTCGTCCGGCTGCGGCTTCACAACGCGCCGAGTTTGCGATTTGGTGCAATTCAGCAAAGCGCGCACCATCGGCGCGCTGAACAGGATGGGACGCTCTTTCACGCCGCCCTCCGCTGCTGCTCGACCTGCTGCGCGATCCAGTTGTCGACCTCGTGCTCGGGCCAGGCCGAGGCGCTGCCGAGCTTGATCGGCTTCGGGAAGGTGCCGGCCTTGATCCGCTCGTAGATCACGGTCTTTTTGAGGCCGACCCGATCGAGCACCTGCGGCATGCGCAGCAGGCGGGTATTGGCCTGAAGGTGGGTATCGGGGGCGTTCATGCTGAAATCCTCGTTCTGTAGGTGCAAATGTCGCGGGCCGTGCTTTCACCGCAGGCGAAGATCATCGCCAGGGTTCTGTAGCCCTTTCCGCGTCTCTCGTGAAGTTCGCGCATCTCACGCACCTGCTCGAATGTGAGCTTGGCGCGCGGGTGCGACTGGCCGCAACGGTGGCCGGATGGGGAGCGCGTGACCATCAGAAGGGCACGTCGTCGGTTAGGTCGTCGAAGCCGCGGGGAGGCGCAGCCGGACGACGGGGTGAGTCGGACGCAGGCTGCGACTTACCGCCCGACGGGTTGCTTCCCGCCTCGCGTGCGCCGCCGGCGAATTCCAGCTCCAGCACCTTGCCGACCAACTTGAAGCCGGTGGTCTGGTCTTTTTTCTGCCAGGTCTCGATGTGCGGATCGGCGAGGATCAGGTCGATCGCTGCCCCCTTCTTCAGGTACTGCGCCAGCGCCTCGGCGCGCTTGCCGAACAGCGAGGCCTCGATCCATTGGGTCGGCTTGCTGCCGCTGCTGTCCTTCTGGCCGTAATTGAAGGCGAGGCGCAGGGTAGCGACCGGCTCGCCGCCCTGGGTGTAACGCAGCTCGGCGTCCGCTCCGAGGCGGGCGAGTCCGGTCAGTATCATGTTACGCAGCCTCCCGCATCTCGAAGCCGCCCTTGTCGGCCTCCGGCTCGATCAGGGACATCTCGACTTCCTGCTGGATCATCTCGCACAGGCGGCCGAGTTCGTTCGGCTCGGGGTGGGCGATCACGCGGAAGCTGACCGCGACCGTGCCGCCGTCCTGACAATCGAAGCGGAAGTTGTCGACCTCGCAGTCGATCAGGTGGATGTCCTGGGCACCGCTGACGCCGTAGTGAATCACCGTCTCGTATCCCGAGAATTCCTTGCCCCACTTCACCGGCCCCATGAGGGGGAACTTCAGGGCGGGAAGGTGGCCGGCGTCGGTAATCAGCTCGCCCTGGGGGCCGTCGGCCTTCTTGTAGAGCGAGGACTTGAGAGACGAGTCGAACTCGGACAGGACATCGTTACCGACCTTTATCTCGAACTTCAGATCGGCGGCCATGACGTGATCGGTGCCGTGAATCTCGGCGCGTGGATTCACGCTCGTGAGCTTGGCGGCTTGGTTGGCGAGGGAAAACATAGGGCACTTCTCCTTTTTCTACTGGAAATGAGGGGGTTACTTGGCGGCCTTGAACTCGTCGGCCTTGCGCTTGTAGATGCCGCCGAGTTCGTCGCGCTGCGTCGTGCTGCCGACGTACTGGATCAGGTCGGCCGCTTCGGCGAGCTGGTCTTCGTTGGTGGCCTTCTGCAGCTTGTCGGCGACTTCGGCGTAGCTCATGACCGGATCAGCACTGGCGCCGCCCTGTTCGACCCGGCGCAGCGCTTCGTCGTCGGGGTCGGGAATCTCGCCAGTCTCGGTGTTGACGTTCTCGCTCTTCTTCTTCGCACGCATCTTGTCTTTCACGGCATCAGTGCGCGATGCAGGCGCCGTCGGCTTTTCCTCTGCCTGCTCGGCCTCGAACCAGTCGGCCGGCTGGCTCATTCCGTCGCGCAGGCTGGCGTAAATCTTCTTCAGGCTGACGACTTGCGCCGGCTGGATTGCATCGAGGCGGCGCTGAATGCGCTTCTCGATCTGCTCCTTCGTGACGCCGAACGGCTCAAAGGCGGCGAGCATCTTCTGCATGGCCTCGGGCGACGTGTCGGCCTTGGTCTTCATCGTCGTCTCGCACTGTGCGACGGCCGCCTCGGTGACATCGCCGGGGATCACGGCAAGGATGCAGGCGCGCAGGCGGCGGGAGCCTTGATTTGCGACCATTTCATACACGTCGCGCGGGTCTTCGAGCTTCTTGCTACCGTTCTTGGTGTAACGGATGTGCGGCACCTGAAAGGTGACTTCGCGCCGGGTATTGGTCTCGACATCCCAGGCGAAGGCCTGCACCGTGCTCTCACCGTTGCGCTGATCCAGCTCGCGAATACCGAACTGCATATTTCCCCAAGCTTGGGCCATTGCTTCGGCAAGGCGGATGCTCGGGCCGGACACATCGGTACCGCCGCGGGAATAGGTATAGACCGCGGAGTCGGCCAGAGTAGGACGGGCGCAGGCGTTCAGGATGCGATCCATCGCGGCGATCTGATCGCGCGGGTTCATGCGGGCGATCATCATCGCGGCCTGAACCTCGGCAACCGCACGCTGCTGATCGGATTGGGCGACGGCGCCGCCAGTCTGCCGAGCTTGCGCGGGAAGCGATGCGGCGAAGGGGTTTGCTGCGACTTCATTCATGGTGAATTACTCCTTTGTGGTTCCGAAACGGGCGTCGATGTAGCTGGAGGCTTCGACGGTGTAGGGCTTTTTCTGGATCAGCTTCCGGCGGAATACCCGGTTTCCGTCCAGCTTCAGCACAGCCGCATCGCCCATAAAGGCGAGCAGATGGTTCTTTGCGGTCTCCGCGACCTTCTCGTATTCGCGGGCCTTTTCTGCTGCGTCCTCGGCTACCTTGGCCCAGTGCAGAATCATTTCGTCGGCCTCGACCTTGGCGCCGTTGGTGCCCGGATAGAGGCGCTTGAACATGGGCAGCGTCGCGGGGTGGTCGAACTCCGGCTCGGGCGGAACGCCGGCGATGACGTTCTTGTGCCAAAAGTCGTGCGCCTCCTGGATGATTAGCTCGTCCATTTCACGGTCGCGCTCCATCGGGTAGATGCGCAGGTCGTCGCCGCCGAAATAGGCCGCCACGTCGAACGCCGGATAGTCGAGCACGAGCATGTAGTGATGCGGTTGCGGGACGTAATACTCGGCGATGGCATCGGGCTGGCCGTCCTTGCCCCACAGGTAGGCCATGCGCGGTGAGACGTTCTTGATCTCCAGGCCCTTCGGCTGGCCTACGAAGTCGCGGTCGATGTGGGCGATCAGGAAGTCATGCTTCGGGTGGCGCAGGGTGCGATTCACCTTGCGCAGCTTCACGCCTTCACGCTCGGCGACCATCGAGGCGATCACCTGCTCCATGACCCGGCCAGCTTTGGTGCGGCTGTTGTCGGGCGTCGGCTCAATCTCGCCGCGCTTCTGCAGGTACAGCTCCAGGCGCGTCGCGTAGGGGTTGATCCCGAACAGCGTCGCGATGTCGCTGCCGCCGAGGCCGGTCTGGCGGGCCTTCAGGAATTCTTCGATCGGTGCATTCATCAGTCGTCTCTCCCGTAGTCTTCGTCACAATGGCGACAGCCTCGGCCGCGGCACCGCGGGCAGGCGTTCGCAAGTTCGTTGTCGATCTGGCGCTCGGCTTCGCGCCGGGCCGATGCGTCCCAGTAGTCGCGCACCAGCTTCGCCAAGGTGGCGCCGGCTTCCGCTTCCTTCCCGTCGGCGAGCTGCTTGGCGAGGTCTTCGATGTCGATCTCGCCCAGGGCCTCGCTCAAGTTGTCGGCGATGAATGGCGCGTAGTCGCCGGCCAGCAGCTCTTCGGTGCGCTCGTCGATGGATTCGTCGCGACGGTCGTCCTCGTCGAGTCTGGCGAGGTAGCGGTTCAGGTCAGCCGTTACTGCGCACGGCACGTCGTAGAGGCTCACAGCGTCACCTTCGCGAGGTTCCACGCCTTGCGGATGCCATAGCCGCTGCGCAGGTAGTAAAGGAAATCGCCGAGGAACTTCTTCATGCAGCCCTCGGCAGGGTGTCGAGCGGGCGGGCGATCACGACAAGGCCGTCGAGCGGCATCGACTCGTCACCGTCGAAGAAAAGGTCGATGGCCTTGCAGATCGCGTCGCAAGACGTGTAGGCCATTACGTTGATGTCCTCGGGCGCCGTGGCCGTCTTGATGCTGACGGCGAACGGGCGCAGGGCCGGGGGAGCGAAAGGCGCCAGCGCCTCGCGGAAAAGCGGGTGAATGTTGCTCATGCCAGTGCCTCCGCGTTGAGGGCGCCGATGTCGCTGTAGCCGTCGTTGCCGAGGTAGATCACGCGGCCGGCGGTCTTCGACTGCTCGACCTTCAGGCGGTCGGAGCGCTTCGCGAGCTGCTGCCAGATCAGGTCGCGCAGGTCGTAATTGCCGACGACATGGATGTAGCAGCAACGGCCGGCTTTCCAGTCCTCGGCCGTCGGGCGCTGCACTTCCTTGAGGTTGCCGGCATAGCGGCGGAACACGGCGCCGATCGCGGCCTCGACGAAGGCGTCGGAGTAGTCGCGGTTGCAGAAGATGAAGTCGGCGCCGAAGTTCACGACCTGGCCGTCGAGCATCGCGTAGGTGTTGCCCTGATAGTCCTGACTGCCGTCGAAGTAGGCGCCTTGGAAGGTCTTCGCGACCGCTTCGACCTGGGCACCGTTCGGGCCGTCGATCCAGCGCACGTTGATCGAGGCGCCGCCGCTGTAGGTGTCGGAACGGACGGAGAACTTCACGCCGGGGAATGCTTCTTTCAGTGCCTGGCGCACCATCTTTGCGGTGTCGGCACAAGAGAGATATTTCGCAACCATTTCAGCCTCCAGTTGTAATTCGCTACAACCGCAGATTACAACGCCGATTTGTAGATTGCAAGTGAAAGTTGTAATCGAGGGCGAAAAAAATCCGCCGGGCGGCGGAATAGTGCGGAATCAGGCGGTTAGCGGCGGCGATCCATCAACCGGTAAAGCCACTTCCCGACATAGTAGGCGGCGAAGATCGAGGCGATAGAGACAACGGAGAGCAGCCAGCGCTCGTAGTCCTCATCCAGGGAAAGGGATTTGACTCCGGCACCAAGCAGCCAGAACACCCCGGCGCCGGCCAAGATTATGACCAGAAGAAACAGATTTGCGGCGATCCATTGCACGGCGACGCCTATCCGCAAACGCCCCGATTGGCAGTGCCAGGGATGGGCTGGTAGCCCTTCGACTTCATGCACTTCTCGTACAAATCCATCTGGTGACAGTCGTTTCCGCGGACGTTGCGGGCGTCGCGCTCGCATTCGTAGTCGTCCTTCGAGAACTGCTTTGGCTCGGCATCGCCACGCGAGAAGGCGGTCGGCGTCATTGGCGCGCAGGATGCGCACAAGGCGGCAACAGCCGCGAGGATCATTCGCTTCATTCGGGCACCCACTTTCCAATAACGACGCCGCAGATTGTCGCATTTCCGTTGATCGGGATCAGCTTCGGGCCGGGCCAGTCCGGGTTAAGCGCACGCAGGAATTTCTGCCCGCCCTCCATGACGAGCTGCTTGAAGGTGGCTTCGTGCTCGTCGTCGAGGCGAACGACGATGTTCTTCCCGTGCTCGGCCTGGCCATCGGGATCGACGAAGATGATGTCGCCGTCCTGATACTTCGGCTCCATCGAGACGCCACGCACCCGCAGCGCGAAGGCATGCGGGCCGAACTTCCGCGGGCACGGCAGCCAGTCCTCGGCATCGCCGGGGGCGAAGTTGTCGATCACCGCTTCCCAGTTGCCGGCCTGCACCCATGAAATAAGCGGCACGTGCCCGCGCAGGTCTGGCCCCGGCTCGACGTTGGCGTCAGTCTCGGGCGCGAATTTCCGTCCGACCGTGATGCTGCCGGTCAGCAGGTATTCGACCGTCGTGCCGAGCGCCTGGGCGACTTCACGCAGCCGCGCACCTTTCGGCGCCCCGCCGGATTCCCACTTCTGCACCGCTTGCGGTGTGACACCGAGGGCGCGCGCCAGCTCGGACTGATTCATCCCTTTAGCGGCACGGGCTTCGGCGATCCGTTTTCCGATTTCGTTCATATCGCAACTCTACAAGTCGATGTTGTAAAACGCACTGCAAATATTGGTTGTAATCTGCAAACGCAGGTTGTAATATCCGGTTGTAATCCACTCCCCATTACGAGGAAGCCATGAACACCCCTTGTCCCATCCAGCGTGCTGCCGTGTCGGTCGGCGGTCAGTCTGCTCTGGCTCGGAAGCTCGGCATCAAGCCCCAGGCCGTTCAGCGCTGGTGCGCTACCGGCATCGTTCCCGCCAATCGTGTGCTCGACATCGAGCGCGTGACCGAAGGTGCTGTTTCCCGCAACGAGCTGCGCCCCGACCTCTACCCGATCGAACGGGCTGCATGACTGCAGCCTAATTTTTTTTGTTCAGGGAGGACAGGCAAATGCGGTCAAAAGAATTGAATGCGGTTGAGCACCCCGAGCTTCCACTAGCCCGGAAGGCCGATCCCGTCGAGGTTCCGCTTGATCTGGTGGTCAAGCAACACACCCTTTCGGCGGCGATCGCGCTCTGCGTACAAGTGTCCGGCCTCGAAGAAAAAGAGGTCTATCTGTCGCTCGAAATCGACGCCGGCCACTGGACGCGGATCATGAAGGGCGACGCGCACTTCCCGGTGAACAAGCTCAACAATCTGATGGACTTGTGCGGCAACGAGGCGCCGCTGATGTGGCTGGCGAACTCGCGCGGCTATGGCCTGGTGGTATTGAAGACCGAGGCCGAGCGCCGCGCCGAGATGGCCGAGCGCGCCCTGCGAGAAGAGCGCGACAAGGTGCGCTTCCTCACCGAGCTGCTGCAAGGAAAGGCGGCGGCATGATTCTTCATGTCGTCAGCGTATCGGGCGGGAAGGACAGCACCGCGACGCTCTTGCTCGCCCTTGAAAAAATCGGTCGCGAACGGCTTCGGGCGATCTTCTGCGACACCGGAAACGAGCACTCCGCAGTCTATGAATACCTGTCCTACCTCGAACAAGCGCTCGACATCCGAATCGACCGGCTGAAGGCAGACTTCACCGACCAGATCGCCGCAAAGCGACGCTTCATCTCCCGCGACCAGCGCGTCGGACGAGACAAGCGGGGAAGAAAGATTCGCTGGAGCAACAAGGCAAAGCGGCGCGCTCTCGAAGTCCTTCACCCTACTGGGAACCCGTTCCTCGATCTTTGCATCTGGAAGGGTCGATTCCCATCCCGCAAGGCGCAGTTCTGCACGGAAGAGCTGAAGCGGAATATGGCCGTGAGCTACCAGCTTGATTTGGTCGACGCCGGCTACCAGATCGTGAGCTGGCAGGGAGTTCGTAGAGACGAAAGTCTCAACCGACGGCACGCGAAAAAAATTGAGCGCATCGGGCCGGCTATGCGGGCGTTCCGTCCGATCGTTGAATGGACTGCTCTGCAGGTCTTTGACTACTGCGCACAGTGCGGAATTCAGCCGAATCCGCTCTACCTGCAGGGAATGGGCCGTGTCGGCTGTATGCCGTGCATCAACGTCGGGAAGGACGAGCTGCGGCAAATCCATGCTCGATTTCCTGAAGCCCTTGATGAAAAGGCTAGGTGGGAGGCGCTTGTCTCCAAGGCCTCGAAGCGCGGGTTTTCTACTTTCTTCAACAAAGAGCTTCATGCCGCCAATTACGCCGATCGGCGCGTTCACCACGCGAACCGCGTCGAGGCAGTGATCGAGTGGGCGCACACAACCCGAGGGGGGCGGCAGTTCGATCTGCTCGCCGACCTGGTCGAGCCGACCGCGTGCTCGTCAGCCTACGGGCTGTGTGAGTAAGGGGGAGGGATGAACTACTACGAACACCACATCGGAGACTATGCAGAGGCGACCCTGCATTTGAGCTTCGTCGAGGACGCGGCCTATAGCCGTCTGATTCGGAAATATTACTCGACCGAGCGCCCACTTCCTGCCGACCTGAAACAGGTTCAGAGGCTAATTGGGGCACGCACGCGAGAAGAAAAATCCGCCGTCGAGGTCGTGCTGAAAGAATTTTTTTCCCTGGGCGACGACGGATGGCACAACGAAAGGTGTGATTTTGAGCTGGCGAAATTCCGCGCCGGAGAACCCGAGCGCGAGGTCAAAAAGGCCAATGAATCGAACCGGCTAAAGAAGCACCGGGAAGAGAGAAGCGCCCTATTTAAGCGGCTTACCGAGGCAGGGCATCACGCCTCTTGGAATATCGGCATCGTCGAATTGCGCGAGCTGGTGAAGAAGCATTGCGGCGATTCTGAAACGCCTGCACCGCCGTTACCTGAAACGGCACCTGCAACGCCTGCAACGGCTACCCAGTCACCAGTACCCAATCACCAGACACCAGACACCAGTGAAAGTAGGGTAGTGGACGCTGAACCGTCGGCGGAATCACAGCCACCAGAGAACGCCACTCGCAAGGGGGCGTTGTGCAAGCAGCTTCGCTCACTCGGCATCGACGCTGCGCCACACCTGCAAGGATGGGCCGAGCTGCTACCGGCCTACAGCGACGCGGAAATCATCGCAGCAGCAGAGCATGCACGGGACAAAAAACCCGGCGAGCGGCTGCACCTGAACTACCTGCTCCCGATCCTTCGGGACAGGAAGGCACCAACACCGGGAACAGCAACGACCAGCAGCTCGTCCCGGAAATCTCGAATCGACAGCTACGCGGCGCAGGCCGCCGCAGCAAGGGGGGATCATGGAACCGAAAACCGACCTGACAGAGACGACCGCATCATCGACGGTGAAGTCGTCCGCGTTGCCTGACGCCTGGATCGAGCGAATCTTTCAGCGCATGGAAGACCGCTACGGCGCCCTGTGGGCTGACCGCTACGGCGCATTCCCGCGCGCCAGGGTAATGCGATCCTGGGCCGAGGACTTGGCCGACATGACGCGCGACGAGCTTTCCCGCGGGGTATCAGCTTGCCGCGACCGCAAGTTCCCGCCGACGCTTCCCGAGTTCCGCGAATTGTGCCGCCCGGCCCTCGACTACGAGCGCGCCTTCATCGAAGCCGTCGAGCAGATGCGCAAGCGCGAAACCGGGGGCGACACTTGGAGCATAGCGGCGGTTTATTGGGCCGCTGTGAAGCTAGGGTCAGACCTTTCGGCCCATCCATACCCGGCGATCAAAGGCCGCTGGATGGCCGCACTCGACGACGCGATCGAGGGCATCCGCACCGGCAAGCTGCCGTCCGACGTGCCGCAGCGCCGTGAAGCGCTTCCCGCTCCCGGCCAGTGCAGCGTCCCGCCCGAGGTAGCAAAGCAGCGTCTCGCGAACATCCGCGACATGCTGGCCCGAAAAATGACCATGCAGTGACCGATGTGCGGAGCGAAGCCATGCGAGAAAAAGAGCTGCACTTGGTCGGAAACCCATCGACGGGAATGCGAAGCGCGAACCGTGATGCGATGGGACATGGAGAAGCGGAGGGCGTACTACGCCGACGTGAAGGCACGACGCGGGGATCAAGCGCTGCAGGAGTTGCGTGCCGAGGTAAATCGGCAATGGGCTATGCGCTCGTCCTCGTCGGGCTGTTCTGGATCGCCCGAGCAGTCGCCCTTGTTCTGAGTGTGTGGGAGGTGTCGAAATGATGGCGATGAACGCTGCCGACTCGCGCGCGTGCGCGCATTTGCAACCGATCGAGCTGGTGCTGCCCTACCCGCTGTCGGCTAACCGCTACTGGCGGACGTACATGCCCAAGGGATTCAAGGCGCCGGTGACGGTGTGCTCGTCCGAGGCGAAGGCCTACAAGCAGCAAGTCGGATGGCTGGCGAAAGCGGCCGGAATCCGTCAGCCGATCACCGGGCGGGTGGCCGTGTCCTACACGCTCTACCCGAAGCGTCCGCAGGACTGGGCCAAGCGAGCAGCGAAAGACCCGGCAGCCTGGGACGACGGCGTGCTCTGCATCGACCTCGACAACGCGCAGAAGGTGCTCTTCGACGCGCTCAAGGGCGTTGTGATCGAGGACGACAAGTGGGTGCGCCGCATCGAGGCCGAGCGCGCAGAGCCGGACGGCGAAGCCCGCCTCGTCGTGCGCATCTGGCCGCTGGCCGCAACATCCCCGCAGGCTTCCCTGCTCTGACCCCGATGCAGCAGGCGGCGGTAGCGGCGGAAATCCGAATCGACTGGTTCCAAGTCATCAGCGACTTGGGCCGGCGCGGCTTTCCGTCGCAACTGATCGCCGACTCGATCGGTGTCGCGAAGTCGACCTTGCTCGGCTGGAAGCAGGGGGCGGAACCGAAACACGGCGACGGAGAGAAGCTGATCGCCTTCTGGTGCCGCGTCATGGAGCGGCAGCGCGAGGCCTTGCCGATGGTGAGCGCCGACGCTTGGTGGGCCTACCACTCGACCCGCGTGCGCTGACGAAGGTCGGGAAACCGACCGCTGCTTCCTCCGATACTCGCCTGCGCATGTCCCTTTCCTCAACCCACGACCACGGAGACCACGATGCCCCCGCGCAAACTGACCCCGCAAACCCCCGGCGAACCGATTCAGGAAGCCGAAACCACGGATCAAAACAGCCCGGAAACGGAACAAACCGCCCCGGAAACGGAACAGCAGGCCGCCCAGGTGGATCAGGCGCCCGCCGAGGCGACCGAAACCGCCCCCGCTGCCGAAACGCCGGCCGATCCCGAGCCGGAACCCACGACCACGGAGACCACGGCGCCGGCCGCTGATCCCTCCCCGGTCGAAGCCGTCGCCGATCCGGTTGCCGAACTCGCCCCCGGTGAGCTGCCCGACGCTTCCGCGATCGACCCGAAGAAGATCACCAAGCCCGTGCTGACCAAGCAGGGCTACGTCCTGCCGGAGCGTTGAGATGTGCGGCGGTGGTGGCAGCCCTCCCCCGGTCGTGCAACGCGACCCGAAAGCGGAGGCAGAAGCGGCGGCCAATGAGGCCGCGATGAAGGCAAACTCAGAGGCAGCATCCCGTCGGCGTCGCAAGCAGGAAAGCAGCCTGCTCGCATCCGGCGCCCAGGGTGTGCAGGGGCCGGCAGGTTCCTCGCTGCTCGCCTCGGCTCAAGGCAAGGACACACTCGGATCATGAGCGAAACCGCCGACAAGATCGTCAAGCGCCTGGCTGCGCTCAAAACGCTGCGCCGGCCGCATGAACAGGTCTGGCGCGAATGCTTCGACTTTACCTACCCGCTGCGCGGCTCGGGCTTCAGCTCCGAAGTGCTCGACGCGCAGCAGGGCCAGTCGAAGCGCGCCAACCTGCTCGACGCGACCGCCACCGATGCGGTGCGCATCCTGGCCTCGGCGATCATGTCGGGCCTGACCCCTGCTAACTCCCGCTGGTTCCAGCTCGATGTCGGACAGGAGTCCGAGGATGAACGCCGCTGGCTCGACATGGCGGCTCAAACCCTGTGGGAAAACATCCACATGGCGAACTTCGATGCGGCCGCCTTTGAAGCCGTTCTCGATGTCGTGTGCGCCGGCTGGTTCGCCCTCTACATCGAGGAAGACCCGGACGAGGGCGGGCTGCGCTTCCACCAGTGGCCCCTGTCCGGCGTCTATGCCAGCACGACCGACCCCTGCGATGGGGTCGATACCGTTTATCGGTGCTTCACCCTGACCGCCGAGCAGGCCGTCGCCGAGTTCGGCGAGCAGGAGGAAGGCAGCGAGGGCGGCAAGAGCTTTGGCGTCAGCGAGAAGACCGCCAAGCTCGCCAAGGAAAAGCCCGACGAGAATATCGAATTCGTGCATGCGATCTACCCGCGCAAGACCAAGGTCGACAATCCCCGCCTCGCGCGCAATCTCCCGGTGGCCTCGGTGCATGTCGAGGTCAAGGAAAAGCGCATCGTCCGCGAGTCTGGCTATCACGAGATGCCGGTCGTCGTGCCGCGCTGGATGCTGATCCCCGATTCGGTCTATGGCATCGGCCCGGTCTTCGATTCGCTGCCCGACGTGAAGATGCTCAACGAGCTGAAGCGCATGGAACTGGCATCGGCCGACCTGGCGATCGCCGGCATGTGGATCGCCGAGGACGACGGCGTGCTCAATCCCCGCACCGTGAAGGTCGGGCCGCGCAAGATCATCGTTGCGAACTCAGTCGACAGCATGAAGCCGCTGCAGACCGGCGCGAATTTCGAGCTGTCCGAGGTGCTTTCCGACCAGCTCCAGAAGTCGATCCGCAAGGTGCTGATGGCCGACCAGCTACAGCCCCAGGACGGCCCGGCCATGACGGCGACCGAGGTGCATGTCCGCGTGAATCTGATCCGGCAACTGCTCGGCCCGATCTACGGCCGACTGCAAGCCGAATACCTGCAGCCGCTGATCGAGCGCTGCTTCGGCCTAGCTTACCGCGCCGGCGTGTTCGGCCCGTCTCCCGATACCCTGTCCGGGCGAGAGTTCTCCGTCCGGTATCTCTCCCCTCTTGCCCGCGCTCAAAAGCTCGAAGACGTTACCGCGATCGAGCGCCTGCACGTGAATGTCGCGCAGATCGCCCAGGTGAAGCCGGAAGTGCTCGACCTGATCGACGAGGACGCGACGGTGCGGATTCTCTCCGACGCCCTGGGCGTGCCGACCAAGGTCGTGCGCAAGACCGCCGACGTGCAGCAGCTCCGGCAAGACCGCGCACAGCAGCAGCAGGCAGCAGCGCAGCAAGCCCAGGCGGCGCAGATTCAGCAGGCGGCCGGTGAGGCAATGGTCAAGAAAGCCGTCGGAGGTGCCGCGTGAGCACGAAACCGATCGGCCCCGAGGTCTATGCCCGCGTGTTCGAGAACCACGCCGAGGGCCGGATGATCCTCGACGACCTGACCGCCCGCTTCGGTGGCGGCATCTACGTGAAGGGCGGTCTCGAAGGGGATCGCCAGACCTGTTTCAACGCTGGCCGCCGCAGCGTCTTGGATTTCATTCTCGGGCGGATCAACCAAGCAAACGGAGTAGAAACCGATGAACATCTTGAGGAATAAGCATGTTTTCATGGCTGAAGCAGGTGATGGAACGGCAGGCGGCGCAGGCGGCGGTTCGGCAGGCGCAGGCGATGCGGGTGCAGGCGCTGCTGCTGGTGCAGGCCAGGGCGGCGCGAACGGTGCGGCAGGTGGCACTGGTGCAGCATCTGGCAGCGTCCTGGCTTCCGGCCAAGTTGCGGCGGGAAGTGGACAAGGCGCTGCAGGCGGCGCTGCTGCTGGCCCCAACGACTGGCTCCCCGAAAAGTACCGCGTCAACAAAGCGGACGGGGCGCTCGACATCGAAGCGTCGGCGCGCAAGGTAGCCGAGGCGCATCGCCACCTCGAACAGAAGCTCGGCGCCGGTGACGTGCCGCCGAAGACGGCCGAAGAGTACGCCCCGAAGGTCGAGGCCGAGGGCTTCAACTGGGACGACGTGAAGAACGACGAGAGCATGAAGGGCTTCCTCAAGGGCGCCCATGCCAAGGGCTTCACGAACGATCAACTGTCCTACGTCCTGGGCGAGTATTTCAAGGCCGTGCCGGCGGTGATGCAGGGCGCCAAGCAGCTCGACGACAAGGCGGCAACCGCCGAACTGCGCCAGGTGTGGAAGACCGATGCCGAATTCGGCCAGAACGTCGGCCTCGCCTTCAAGGCCTTCAGCGCCTTCGCTTCCGAAGCCGACCGGGCGAAGATCGACGAGATCGGGAATAACCCGATCGTCCTGCGCCTGCTGGCGAACATCGGCAAGGAAATGCAGGAGGACAGCCCGGTCAATGGTGGCAGCCTGCCCGAGGGCGACTTCAACACCAAGGTGGCCGAGCTGCGCGCCGAGCTGGAGAAGCTGCCCCAGTCCGACCCGCGTCGCAAGCAGGTGAAGGCCGAACTCGACGGCCTCTACTCCCGCCGTTATGGCACCAAGGCGCAACGCCTTGGCGGTGGCGCATCCCGCGCCACGGCTACCGCTTAACCCCCAACGTCTCAAAAGGTCGGGAAACCGACCGCACTCTCGCACGATCATCGCAGGCATTCCCGGTTAGCCGGGCGGCCTGCGGTGGCGCGCAGATACCCGAACAAGGCCCGCAGGTCGAGCATGGAACGCCGATGCCCGATCCCGAGAAGCAGGCCCGCGTAGCGGACACCCTGAAAGGCGACCTTTACCAACTTTTCAGGAGCGCAACATGTCTCAGTTCATCACTGAAGCGTTTGTGCAGCAGTTCGCGGATAACTTCATCCACGTTGCACAACAGAAAACCAGCCGCCTCGAAAGCTGCGTCTCTGTCGAGACCGGCATCAAGGGCATGTCCAAGAGCATCAACCGCCTCGGCCAGCGCACCGCGCAGCGCCGCACGGTTCGCCACGCCGACACCCCGATCAACGACCAGCCGCACAGCACCCGCTACGTCGACCTGTTCGACTGGGAAGACGGCGACATGCTCGACGATCAGGACAAGATTCGGATGCTCACCGATCCGCAGTCCGAGTATGTGCAGGCGATGGTCGCCTCGCTCAACCGTGCCAAGGACGACGTAATCATCTCGGCCCTGGGCGTCGACTCCCGCAGCTCGACCGGCAACATCATCCTGCCGGCAAGCCAGAAGATCTCCGTCGGCGGTACCGGCCTGACCAAGACCAAGCTCTTCCAGGCGCGCAAGCTGTTCCGTCAGAACGAGTGCGACGACGAGGCGGGCGAAGAGCTGTTCATGCTCTACCACTCCCAGGCCTTGAACGACATCCTCGCCGATACGCAGCTCACCAGCGCCGACTGGACTGCGGTGCAGATGCTGCAGAACGGCACCCTGTCGGGCAAGTGGATGGGCTTCAACTGGATTCCGATGGAGCGCACCCCGAAATCCGGCACGACCCGCTACACCTACGCCTTCGCCAAGTCCGGCATGAAGCTCGGTGTGGGCGAGGACATCATGACCCGCATCGGCGAAGACCCCGGCAAGGGCTTCAACGTGCGCATCTACGCCAAGATGTCCGTCGGCGCGGTGCGTATCGAAGAAGAAAAAGTCGTGGAAATCGCCTGCCTCGATCCCTGATCCTGGCTGATTGACACCGGGCGGCCCTCACGGGCTGCCCATCACCGAACCAACATTTTCAGGAGTCCAACATGGCAAACGGAAACGCAAGTCTCGCAGCGGCCCGCGCGAACCTGCCGCAGCAGCTCGTCAAGGGCAACCAACAGGACGGCGAGACCAAGGTCTTTTGCTCGACCTTCACCGTCCCCGCAGCCGGCGGCCCCGGCATCGGCGAATACATCTCGTGGGGCTTCCTGCCCTACGGTGCTCGCCTCCTGCCCGGCTCGAAGATTTACTTCTCGGCTGGCGCCGCGGGATCGACCATCAACCTCGGAGACCCGGCCAGTGCCGCGCGCTACATGGCCGCGACCTCCGTCGCTGCTGCCGGTAACGCTGTCGCTGAAGCCCAGTATGCCAACGGCGCCTTGGCTGAAGTCGATGTCGTCGCCCTCGGCCAAGCGACCGACAAGAGCGAACTCCGCTCGACGGTCGCCGGTGCCGCTCTGCAGGCCGGTCAGGTTCTGACGCTGGTCGGGCAGTACGTCACCAACAACTGACGCTTCCCGGTTGAACCTCCCTCCAGTGAAGCACTTTGACCGGGGCCACGTGCCCCGGTTTTTTCTTCAGGACTCAGAACATGGCGACCAGTGTCTCGATCTGCTCCAACGCGCTGCTGATGCTCGGCGCGCAACCCATCAACGACCTGGCCGAAGACCTCGACCGGGCACGACTGGCGGCTAACCTCTACCCGTCGGTGCGCGACGACATGCTGCGCGCCCATCCGTGGAATTGCGCTGTCAAGCGCGTGGTGCTCTCGCCTGACACGACGCCCCCGGCCTACGGCTATTCCTACCAGTTCCGCCTGCCGTCCGACTGGCTGCGCACCCTATCGGTGGGCGACTACGGTGCCGAGTCCGATTTCCGCACCGAGGGCCGCATGCTGCTGGCCGACGAGGACGTGCTGAAGCTGCGCTACATCTTCCGCAACGAGAACGAATCGACCTGGGACGCGATGCTGGTGCAGTGCATGACGCTGGCGATGGCCGCCCGCATGGCCTACGCGATCACCCAGTCGGCAAGCCTTGAGCAGGTTCGCCTGCAAGAGCTGGAAATGACGCTGAAGCGCGCCCGCGCTGCCGACGGTCAAGACGACCCGCCGGAGACCTTGGGCGACTTCCGGCTGCTCGGCAGCCGCCACGGCTTTCGCTGGTGAGGTGACGACATGCCGCGCGTCACCCTGATGCAAACCAATTTCACGGCCGGAGAGGTCTCCCCCCGCCTGCTTGGCCGTGTCGACATCGCCCGCTACTCCAACGGCGCCCGACTGATCCAGAACGCTTATCCGATGGTGCATGGTGGCGTGATCCGCCGGCCCGGATCCCGTTTCGTCGCCTCGGCGAAGTATTCGGACAAGCGCGCCCGCCTGATCCCCTACATCTTCAACAAGGAACAGGCCTACATGCTGGAGTTCGGCGAGAAATACATGCGCGTCTACAAGGACGGCGCGCAGGTGCTCAACTCGGCCGGGCAGCCCTACGAGGTCGCCACCCCATACACCGCCGACATGCTGGCAGGGATCGACTTCGTGCAGGGCGCCGACACCATGTTCCTCGCGCATACGAAGGTTCCGATCTACCGCCTGCGCCGCCTCGATCACGCCGATTGGTCGATGGAGCCGGCCCCGTTCGTGACGCAGCCCTTCGACGAGATCGGCTTCCGTCCCACCTGCAACGCTGCGCTATCCGTCATCACCGTGGGCAGCGGGCGCACCCTGACGGCGGACAATGCGACCTTCCTCGCCTCGGACGTTGGCCGGGAAGTCTGGTGCGGCGCAGGCATCGCCAAAATCACCCAGGTGAATTCGGCGGTCTCTGCAGTCGTCGACATCTCCGTCGCCTTCAAGGACTACGCGCTGGCCGCTGGCAAGTGGAAGATCACCGGCTCGCCGCAGACCACATGCACGCCGTCAGCGAAAGACCCGGTAGGCACCTCGATTACCCTGACCCTGCCGTCGGCAGCTACCTCGACTAGCAGCGAGACAGCGAAGAGCATCGTCGGCGCCTCCTACTCCTATGACGGCGTGAGCGGCAATTCACTCATCACGGTGACGCTTCCGGGCCACGGCTACCAGTCGGGAAATACCATCGTGATCGCCGGCTTCACCCCGGCAGGCTTCAACGGCACCTACACGATCACGGTGCTGAACGCGAACGCCTTCACCTACTCGATCGCCGGCGACCCCGGCACGGCTTCCGCCCTGGGCACGTCGTCGCGCGTCGTCACCAGCAGCGGCGCCGGCGGCTGGCGCAATGAGGACGTGGGCAAGTATGTGCGCGTCAATCGCGGCTTGGTGAAGATCACCGCAGTGTCGTCGGCCAGCTCGGCGACGGGCACGATCCTGTCGGCGCTTGATGCGACTGTCGCCGCGCCGGCGAACGCCTGGACGTTGGAGGCGCCCGTCTGGAACGATGTCGACGGCTACCCCGCGACCGTAACCTTGAGCGAACAGCGCCTCGTTGCCGCCGGTTCCCCGGCCTATCCGCAAACCGTTTGGATGTCGCGCACCGGCGAATCGCTCAACTTCGAGCTTGGCACGAAGGACGACGATGCGATGTCCTTCACCATCTCGTCCGACCAAATCAACCCCATCGCCCACCTGGCGAACATCAAGGCGCTGATCGCTCTGACCTACGGGGGCGAATTCACCCTATCGGGGGGCGTCGAGAAGCCGATCACACCGACCAACATCCAAGTGAAGAGCCAGTCGGTCTATGGCTGCAACGCGGTGCGGCCGTACCGAATCGGCAACGAGCTTTACTTCATGCAGCGGGCCGGCCGGAAGCTGCGGGCGATGGCCTACAAGTTCGACTCCGACGCCTACGGCTCGCCCGACCTGTCCGTGCTTGCCGAACATGCCACCGAGACCGGCATCGTCGACATGGCCTACCAGCAGGAACCCGACTCGGTGCTCTGGCTGGTGCGTACCGACGGGGTGCTGGCAACCGTCTCCGTCGACCGCGATCAGGATGTCGTCGGATGGGCGCGACAGATCACCGCCGGTACCTATGAATCGGTCGCCTCGATCCCGGTCGCTTCTGGCGATGAAGTGTGGGCAATCGCGAGCCGTACCGTCGGCGGCAACACCGTGCGCTACATCGAGCGCTTCGACAAGGCGGTCGGCACCGATGTCTCGATCACGGGCACCAATGCGGCCGGCTCGAAGGTCTGGTCGGGCCTCTCCCATCTCGAAGGGTGCGAGGTCGATGTCGTTGCCGATGGTGTCGTGATGCAGCGCCAGACCGTTGCCGGCGGCCAGGTCACGCTGTCACGCCCGGCAAAGGCCGTGCAGATCGGGCTGCCCTACGAGACGACCATCGAGACCCTGACGCCGGAAATAGCCGGCGGCACTGGCAGCGCCCAGGGCAACAGCATGCGGATCGCCGAGGTCACGCTGCGCTTCGCCGATACGACCGGCGTCGAGGTCAACGGCCAGGTGATCGCCTTCCGCAATCTCGGCAAGGCGCAGCTCGACAGGCCCGCCCCTCTCTTCACCGGAGATCACCGCATCGAAACCCTTGGATGGGAGCGCGGCAAGGCAAACCTGACGATTCAGCAGAAGCAGCCGCTCCCCTTCCATCTGCTCGCCGTCATCAAGAAATTCACCGTCAACGACTAGGAGGCACAACCATGATCCGACAAGCCAGAACCGAAGACATCCCGCGCATGATCGAACTGGGCGCCGCGATGCACGCAGAAAGCCGCTTTTCCGTCCTCGGCTATGACCGCGAGAAGGTCGCCGCACTGTTCTCCCACCTGCTTGCGACCGGCCAATTCATCGAGGTGATCGAACGCGACGGCGAACTGCTCGGCGGGTTTGCCGGATTCGTGACCGAGCACTGGGCGTCGAAAGACCTCGTTTCGTACGACTGCGGCCTGTTCATCTCTCCCGACCACCGGGGCGGCGGCGACGCGGCTCGCCTCATCAAGCGCTTCCGCGAGTGGGCCATTTCCCGCGGGGCAAAGATGGTCACGCTCGGCGTGAATACGGGGGTGCATCCCGAGCGCACGGCCCGCCTGATGGAGGCCGTCGGCTTCGAGCAAATCGGGTATCTCTACGAAGGAGTGAAGTGATGTGCACCGGAACCTCTTTTGCACTCTACGCGATGGCCGCGGCCGCCGCCGTTGGCGCTTACGCCAGCATCCAGTCGGCGGAACAACAGAAGGACTGGAACGAATACCAAGGCAAGCAGGCCGAGGCCGATGCAAAGGCCGAGAAGAGCGCCGCCGAGGTGCAGGCAGAGAAGATCAGGAAGATGGCCCGGATCAACGCCGGCGAGGCGACGGCATCCCTTGCCGGCTCGGGCGTCGATGTCGGCGAGGGCACCGCGCTGAACATCAACAGCGAGATTTACGGCCGAGCCGAAGAGGATGCGGTCATGACGATCTTCGGAGGTGCTGATCGCTCGGCACGAGGCAACGCCGAGGCGGCCGGGTACAGACTGAAGGGAAGCCAGGCGCAGCAGGCCGGCTATCTGAATGCGGCCTCGACTGTTCTCGGCGCAGCCGGAAGCACGGCGAAAGGCTGGAAGACGCCCTCGTCGAATGGGACGGTTCCGTCGGCCGGCGGTAGCGGGGGTTAAGCGATGAAGATTCCGATGGGAAATTTCGGCTTCAAGGGGCCGGACGCAGTGCAGCACACCCACGTCAGCGGCGACGGCATCGACGCAGCCGCCCGCGCTGCGCAGAACCTTGGACAGACCGGCATGCAGGTGGCCGCCGGCATCATGGCCGACCAGCGTCAGGAGAACGAGGCACTGACCCGCGCCCGCGCCGGTAATGTCCTGCTCGATCGCGAGATTCAGATCAAGACGCTGAACGCCGACCTCGAACAGAAACTCGCCGACGGCTCACTGCGCCACGATCAGGCGGTCGATGCCTACAACGCTGCGCTGAAGAAGATGGAGACCACGACGGTCGACGGCATGGACGTGGTGACGGCCGAGAACTTCAACAAGGGGATGAAGCGCGTCGAGTTCTCGGGTCTCTCCGCAATCCAGCAGGCATCGGAGAAGGCGAAGCGCGTCGAGTTCAAGGGGCAGACCGACGGCGCCCTCGATCGCTTCGGCAAGCTGGCCGGCATGCCCGGTGCAGAGATCGACAAGATCAACACCCAGGTGGATGCCCTCGATCCCATCGGACAAGTCGCCTACGGCCAGAACTGGGGGAAGGTGAAGCAGGACTTCCGCGACCGCAACTGGACGAATCAGGCGACGCAGCGCGCCATGCAGGTACGCGACAACCTCGACGGACTGCAGCAGCTCGAACGCGACCTCACCGATGCCGACGGCTTCTATGCCGGGAAACTCGACACCGACAAGCGCAACGCCGTACTGCGCACCGTCATCGGCGACCGCATGCGCCTGGAGAACCGGCTGCAGCACGATGCCGACCGACGCGAGGCCCGCGCCGAGAAGGTGATCGGCGAGATCGACCGCCAGATCGCGAGCGGCGTGCCGGCGACGGCCGACATGTGGACAGCCTGGGGCGACAAAGTGAAGGGCACCTCATTCGAGGGCGAGATGAAGCAGCGCCTCGATGAAGAGGGCGAGGTGCAGAAGGTGCTGCGCCTGCCGGTCGATCAGCAGCTCGCTTTCGTGCAGCAGCGCGAGGCCAAGCTGCTCAACGGGGGCGGCACGGTGCGCGATCAGGCGAATCTCTCCCGCATGAAGGGCGCCGTCGAGGCGAACGTGAAGCAGCTCCAAGAGGCGCCGCTGCTCTTCAACCAATCCCGCACGGGCACGCCGGTGCAGCCGCTCGACATCGCCGCCCTAGCCGACCCCAACGGAGCCGGAAAAGTATCCGGTCAGATGCGCGACCGCGTGGCCTCGATCACCGCCATGCAGAAGCAGTACGGCCCGCAGGTACAGATGCGGCCCCTATTGCCGCAAGAGGCCCAGTTCCTGACCCGCGCCCTCGATCAGGCCAGCCCGCGCCAGCAGGTCGATCTGTTCGGCACCCTGCGCAAGGCATTCGACGACGACAGCGCCTATGCCGCGGCGATGCAGCAGATCGCGCCGGATTCCCCGGTCAAGGCACTGGCCGGCATCCTTGTGGCGAAGCAGCGCAAGATCACGCTCGAAAGCAATCTGTTCTCTGCCGACACCACGGCCATGAGCGGCGACATCGCGGCAACCCTGCTCGATGGCGAGGCCTTGCTGAACAAGACCAAGGGACAGAAGGCCGAGGACGGAAAGGCGAAGGGCATCCCATTGCCCCCCGAGAAGGACTTCCGCGATCAGTTTTCCAGCGCTGCCGGTCACGTCTTCGCCGGCCGTCCGCAGGCCTACGAGGTCGCCATGCAAGCGGTGCGCGCCTACTACACCGGAAAGGCCGCCCAGGATGGTGACGTATCCGGACAGATCGACGGCGGGCGCATGAAGCACGCGATCACCGCCGTGCTCGGCGAGGTCGTGAATTACAACGGCAACGGCGAAGTGCTGGCGCCCTGGGGCATGGACAAGAGCACCTTCAAGGACAAGACGAAGGACGCCTTCCGCACCGAGCTGAAGGCCCGCGGCATGCCGGACTCGATGCTCGACAGCCTGCCGGCGCTCGGACTGCGGAACAAGGGAGACGGCACCTACTACGTGGTTCAGGGGCGGAACTACCTCTATGACCGGCAGGGGCAGCCGGTAATCATCAACCTCAACGGCCAGCCCCAACCGCAGCAGGTGAAGAAATGAGCGTCTTTGACCTCGACCAGAAGGGGCAGCAGGCACTTGCCGAAGACGCCCGACTGAATCCGCTTGATGCCTCGCAGATCGAGCCGACGACCTTCACCGGCACCGGCAAGGGCATCGGCATGGGGATGATGAAGGGCGGCGCCCGTGTCGGGCAGTTCGTCGGACTCGCCGGTGCAGTCGTGCCGATGGCGATCGACAAGATCACCGAGGGCGACAACTTCAGCGGGAAGAGCCTCACCGACCGCTATTTCGAGGGTCTGGACGAGACCGTGAATCGTGCGGCCGACTACTGGACTCCGAATCATGCCGAGGTCGGCAAGGCCGGCCAGGTGCTCGGCGGCCTGTCCGAGATCATCCTGCCGATGCTCGCCGGCGGTGGCAATCCAGCCCTGACCGCGACGATGGTCACGGGATCGCAGACCGCAGGAACCGGCATCGACCTCGTGAAGCAGGGCGTCGACGGCAAGACAGCCGGTACCGTGGCTGCAATTCAAGGCCTTTCCACCTATGCCGGCTTCAAGATTCCCTTCCTCGGCCACACGCTGGCGGCCCGCATGGGCAGCGGTGTGGCCGGGAACGTCGTGACCAATGCAGGCGGCGCTGCGGTGCAAAGCAAGGTGCTGAAGGGGGCGGGCTACGATGAGCAGGCCAAGCAGTTCGACCCGATGAACCTCGAAGCGCGCTCTATCGACGTGCTCACCGGCATGCTCTTCGGCGGTTTCGCGCACTGGTCGGCCGGGAAGGGGAAGCCGATTGCTCCGTCGGATGCCGACGCCGTGCTGACCGCCAACAACGCGAAGCACTTCCAGCAGGACACCGCCCCCGGCGTACCGGCCGACGCCAAGGCAAGCACCGCGCACCAGTCGGCGATTGAGCAGGCGATCGAGCAGCTTGTCCGCGGCGAGCGGGTGAGCGTCGCCGATAGCATCCACGATGCCGAATTCGTGCGCCCGGTACCGCCCTCGGCCGAGACGCCGATCGCCACCGCCGTGCGCGACGCCTTCGGGCCTGACCTTCCGCGTTACCGGCCGAGTGCGCCGGCCAATGCACCGCGCGGCGTGCGCAACAACAACCCTGGCAACATCGAGCGCAGCGCGCGGGTTTGGGATGGCGAGGTCGCCGGCAACGATCCGCGCTTCGCTACCTTCGACACTCCCGAGGCCGGCATCCGTGCCCTGGCAAAGAACCTGATCGCCTACAACGACAAGCACGGGCTGAACACCGTCGAGGGCATCATCAACCGATGGGCGCCACCTGGCGAGAACAAGACGAGCAGCTATGCGCAGGCCGTCGCCAAGGAACTCGGCGTCAAGCCGGGCGACGTGCTCAACGTGCGCGACCCCGACACCCTGACCCGCCTCACGTCGGCGATCATCCGGCACGAGAACGGAGCGCAGCCCTACCCGGCCGAGACCTTGCGCGCCGGCGTCGAATTGGCGATTTCCGGCGGCTCGTCGAAAAAGTCGCCAGCCGACTTTCTGGCCGCAATGCCCCGCGCGAAGGCGCTCTCGGAACTCGACCGCCAGATCGAAACCCGCCTCGCCGATAAGATCGCCAAGGATTACCCGGCAGCCGTGACCGAATACAACGCGCTGCCGGAATCCCAAGGCGGCAAGGTGCTCAACGTCGACACGGCGCGCGAGCTGTCGCCAGACTACGCCACCAGCAAGGAATCCCGCGCCCTTCTATCGCCGGCCGTGCATGAGCCGTCGAGCTTCTTCATCAAGCAGCTCTACGCCGACCGCCTGGCCGAGATGCCGCCCGACGGAACGGTGATGTTCACGTCCGGCGGCACCGGCGCCGGCAAGTCCTCGGCGATCGAGCAAGTGCCCGTCGCGGCCCAGGCGCTGAAGGATGCCTATCTCGTGTACGACACGAACATGAACGGCCTCAAGTCGGCGCAGCAGAAGATCGAGCAGGCACTTGCGGCCGGCGCGAAGGTCGACATCTGGCACGTGCAGCGCGATCCGGTCGATGCCCTGGTCAATGGTGCCCTGCCGCGGGCCAAGCGTATCGGCCGCACCGCTCCGCTCGAAGCCCACGAAGCGACCTACGTCGGCGCCGCCGAGACCATCGGAAAGCTGGCGGAAATCTACAAGGACGATCCGCGCGTAACCGTCCGAGTGCTCGACAACACGCGAGGCCGGGGAAATGCAGCAGAGACCGGAATTGAGTTTGTCAAGGGGTTCGACTACAATAATCTTCGTGAGAGGCTGATTTCAGCGCTCCAGAAGGAGTATCAAGATGGCCGCATCAACGATGCAATCTACCGCGGGACGCTCGGCAGTGCCGCAGATGCCGGACGGCAGGACGGTGGAACAGGCAGCCGACGACTACACGAGGATGGAGTATCGTCGGGGCTACCCCTTCGCCAGCGAGGAAGAAATTCAGATGCTGCTGGACGCCGAGAAGAAGGCGGGCTACCCGGCGGACGATCTGCAACAGGCGAAGGAAATCCTCGGCAAGTCGTAAGTGCCGACCGCTTCCCTGTCCAAGGGAAGACAGCAACCGCCGTCACCGAGCGCGGCGCCACAGTTCAAACCCAATTTGTCGCCGTCGAGGCATCAAGCCTCGTAACCTCGCACGACAACGGGCTGCGCCAAAACCCCAACTTCCCCCCCGAGCTGCAACCGCGTGACCGCGGCCGAGCGGCTTCCGAGGCGCAGATCGCCAAGATCGAGAACGGGATCAACCCCGAGCTGCTGGCCGAGTCTCCAAAGGCTTCCGACGGTGCCCCGATCATTGGCACCGATAGCGTCGTCGAATCCGGTAACGCTCGCACCATCGCGCTGCGCCGCGCCTACGAGGGCGGCAAGGCTGATCCATACCGCCAGTGGCTGATCGACAATGCCGAGCGCTTCGGCCTCGATCCGGCCAAGGTCGCCGAGATGAAGCAACCGGTGCTTGCCCGTGTCGGCCTGGGGAAATACGACCGCGCAGAATTTGCCCGCCAGGCGAACGAGTCGGCCGTTGCGCAAATGTCCGTCACCGAGCAGGCACGCGCTGACGCTGCACGCATGCCAGACCTGATGGGCCTCGTCACCAACGAGGACGGCAGCATCAACCCGACGCAATCCGCCCCCTTTATCCGCGCTTTCCTCGCCCAGGCTGTCAGCCCGTCGGAACATGGCGCCATGATGACAGGCGACGGTGCGCTGTCGCAGCAGGGGCTGCAGCGCATCCGCAACGCCGTCTTCGCCAAGGCCTACGGCGAACCCGAGATCGTCGCCATGATGGCCGAGAGCACCGACGCCAACGTGAAGAACATCCTCGCCGGAATGCTGCGCGCGGCGCCCGCCGTGGCCCGCCTGAAGGAGTTGATCGAGGCCGGTGCCCGGTACCCGATGGACATCTCCGGCGACCTCGCGCAAGCCGTGCGCCAGTTCTCGCAACTTCGCCGCGACGGCATGACGGTGCAGCAGATGCTCGCGCAGGCGGGGCTGTTCGATGGCGGCCCGTCGCCCGAGCTGCGCAATCTGCTGATCGGTCTGGAAGAGAACGCCAAGGCACCGAAGCGCGTCGCCGAGCTGATCGGCCGCGTCGTCGATTCCGTCGACCGCCTGGGAGACCCCCGGCAAGGCTCAATGTTCGGCGATATGGCGAACCCGACCACCCCAGAGATAATCACCCGCGTGATCGAGTCGGTGCGCGATGATTTCGAGATCAAGGCCGCCGCCGATCTGTTCAAGACCCCCGAGGTCGAGGCCGCCCGTCAGGTCATGGAAGCAAACCCCGATATGCGCGTCGTTCTCGACGATGGCACCGAGGTCTCCGTGCGCGAGGCAATGGCCCGCCTGGGCGACGACGCCCGCCAAGCGGACACCGACGTGAAGGCCTTCGAGGCCGCCGTTACCTGCTACTTGAGGAACCTGTGATGAAACCCCAGTGCATTGATGCAGTGAATCAGGCCGTCGGCCGCGAGATGAACGAGGCCGAGCTGAAGGGAGTCGAAGAGCGCATCGTCCGACACCTGCGACAAAACGCAGCGCGTGACCCGCAGGGAACGCTCGCCATGACCGCCGAGCAGCGCTTCGTCGAGGCGGCCAAGTCGGCGGCCGAAGAGTTCCAGATCGAGCAGGCGAAGAAGGCGCAGCGCGTCGCCCTGCAGGTGCTGGCGAATGCCAAGATCGAACAGCACCTTTCCCAGTTCGCCGGCGACAAGCTCGACGGCATGGCCCGTGTGGTCGCCTTCCACGCCGACGGCAAGGGGAACTTCCTCTCTGTCGAAAGCCAGGCCAAGGCCGTCGAGCGCGACGCCCTGCGCCAGATGATCGGCACGATGGAAGCCAGCAACCCGAAATTCTTCGGACTGTTCGAGAATCGCGACGGGGTGCGCGCCCTGGTGAAGGAACTCTTCGGCGAGGATTCCGGGGTGAAGGAAGCCAAGGACGGGGCCGCCCAGTTCAAGGCCGTGGCCGAGGCGCTGCGCCAGCGCTTCAACCGCGGCGGCGGCGAGATCGGCCAGCTCGAAGACTGGGGCATGCCGCACCATCATTCGCAGCTCAACGTCGCCAAGGCCGGGCGCGAGCAGTGGATCGCCGACATCATGCCGCAGCTCGACCGTAAGCGTTACACCGGCCCGGACGGTTCGCCCATGACCGATCAGGAGCTGAACGTCTTCCTGACGAACGCCTGGGAAACAATCGCCACCGGCGGCGTGAACAAGATCGAGCCAGGTCGGCCGAACGGCAACGGTATGCGCGCCAACCGCGGCAACGAAGGGCGGCAAATCCATTTCAAGGACGCCGACAGCTATCTCGCCTATCAGGAGAAATACGGCGAGCGCACCGCCTACGAGGTGATGATCGGCCATATCGCCGGCGTCGCGAAAGACATCGCCCTGGTCGAAACCCTCGGGCCGAATCCTGACCACGCCTTCCGATTGTTCCGCGACATCGCCGTGAAGGAAGCTACGCTTGCCGATCCGGCCAAGGCAGGCAAGGTGCAGAAGCAGGCCGTCGGGCTGGAAAACCTCTACAACATGACCGCCGGCAAGACCCTGCCGGTCGCCTCCGAATGGCTGGCGAAGAGCTTCGACACCCTGCGCTCATGGCTGACCGCTTCCCGCCTAGGATCGGCGGTGATTTCGTCCCTGTCTGACGAGGCGACCCTGTACCTCACCGCCCACGTCAACAACCTGCCAGAGATGCGGCTATTCGCGAACGAGCTGGCCGCGCTCAACCCGGCGAACCAGATGGAAAAGCGCATGGCGCTGCGCGCAGGCCTCGCCATGAACACGATGATTTCCTCGCTGAACCGCTTCGGGCAAGACGGCCTCGGCAGCTCGTTCTCGTCGAAGCTGGCCTCGACGGTGCTGCGCGCTTCCGGCCTCAATGCCCTGACCGAAGCCCGCCGGCGCGCATTTGGTGTGACGATGATGTCGAGCCTCGGCCAGATCACCCGCGACTTCGACGGTATCGGCCGCCTCGACCCGGCAGACCATCGCATCCTGTTGTCGAAAGGGATCACCGAGACAGACTTTGCCGTCTGGCGCAAGGCGCAGCTCGAAGACTGGGGCGGCGGCAATCACACCATGCTGACGCCGGAGTCGATCTATCGCATCCCCGACGAAGCCCTCGCCGGACTGGCCGACGACATGTTCCCCAACATGCCGGTCGACGCCCGCGCGCTGAAGGAGCGCGCCGCTACCCGGCTGCTCGGCGTGGTGCTCGAAGAAACCGACGTGGCCGTGATCGAGCCGGGCGTGAAAGAGCGCACGATGATGATGGCGAACCTTCAGCGCGGCACGTGGAAGGGCGAACTCACGCGATCCTTCTTCCTGTTCAAGTCCTTCCCCCTGGCGATGCTGACCCGGCACTGGATGCGAGGCATGAGCATGGAGACAACCGGCGGCAAGGCGGCCTACATCGCTTCCCTCGTCGCCTCGACAACGCTCATGGGGGCAATCTCCCTGCAGATCAATGAGGTGCTTTCCGGGCGCGACCCGCGCAACCTCAACCCGGCCGAGAAGGGCGGCGTGCGCAACTGGATACAGGCCATGCTGAAGGGCGGATCGCTCGGCATCTATGGCGATTTCCTATTCTCCGAAGCGACGCAGCACGGGCAGAGTCCGGTCGCCTCATTCATGGGGCCGGTGATCGGCATGGGCGAGTCGATGTTCAACCTCACCCAGGGCAACGTCGTGCAGGCGCTGCAGGGCAAGGACACGCACGCCGGAGCCGAGCTGGTGAAGTTCGTCAAGGGCAACTTGCCGGGGGCGAATCTCTGGTATGCCAAGGCCGCGCTCGATCACATGATCTTTCATCGGATGCAGGAATATTTCTCGCCGGGCTATCTTTCGACGATGCGCTCTCGCGCTTATCGCGAGTTCGGGCAACAATTCTGGTGGGAGCCGGGCGACGTGACACCGGATCGGGCGCCGAACATGGCCGCCGCAGTGGGAGGACGATGATGCGACAAGACCAGTACGAGAAGCTGCAGGCGCTGTCCGAGCGCCTGACCGACGTATTCCTCGACGAGGCCGAGCCGGAGAAGTGGCCGGGGCACAACATCGAGCCGGGCGCGATGGATCAGAAGACGCGCGGCGATCGCTACTGGTGCAAGAAGAACGCCGTCGCCACGCTGACCCTAGTCGGCCGAGTGGCCGGCCTCACCGACCTGATCCAGAAGCAAAGCAACGCCGGCAACGGCGCGGCCGGCGTGACCGAAGAGGAAGCGACCCTCGACGCCGAAATCAATGCCGCCGAGAAGGAAGCCGCAAAGTTGCTCGATCAACTCCAGCGCCGCAGCAAAAAGGGCGAGTTCGACAAGCGCGTACATGGCAAGTCGTGACGTCAACTTCCTCACCTTCTTCCTGATTTGGGCGAAGCTGCAGGGCTGGAAAGTCCCGCTGCTGCACGTCCGTATCTGCCAGTGGCTCGACACCTGCGACGCGCGCGTGCGCGTTCTGATGGTCTTCCGGGGGGCGGCGAAATCGACGATCTACGCCGTCTGGAAGGCATACCGGCTCTACAAGAACCGGACGAACCGCTCGCTGATCTACGCCGCTGACGACAAGCTGGCCGGGAAGCTGACCCGCGACACCTTGGCGGTGCTGCGACGGCATCCGCTGTGCGCCGGCATGCTGCCGCGCAACCCTGGCGCCCTGTCGTTTTGGGTGAATGGCGCCACCGATGCCCGCAACCCGAGCATGGAAGCCGTCGGCGTGAATTCCAACGCGACCGGCTCACGGGCTGACGATGCCGACTTTGACGACATCGAGGTGCCGAAGAACATCAAGACCCCCGAGGCCCGGCTGAACCTTCGCCAGAAGATCGAGGAATCGACGCACATCCTCGTACCTGGCTGGCAGAAAACTTTCGTCGGCACGCCCCACACGCATGATTCGATCTACACCGAACAGATCGAGGGCGGGGCGGCCGTGCTGAAGATTCCCCTCTTCGAGCACGTTCGCCGCTACACCGACACCAGCCAGCGCCGCCGGTACCGCTTCGACTTCCCGATCGCCGACGACGGCCTCTATGTGATCGCCGGCATCTACAAGTTTTCCCGCATGCTGGTCGAGGGACGCGACTATCGCGTCGAGGGTAACGAGGTCGTCTTCGACACCCCGCCGGGCGACGTGCTCGACATCTGTGCCGGCTGCGCCTGGCCGGAGCGATTCACCCGCGAGGAAATCGCCCTCAAGCGGCAGGAGACCCGCACGCTCAACGCCTGGGATTCGCAGTACCAGCTCGAAGCGAAGCCCATCTCGGAAGTGCGCCTCGATCCCGCGCGTATCGTTCCCTACGACTGCGAGCCGGTTGTCCGTGTCGCGAATGGCGAGGTTGGCATGTGGCTCGGCTCGACCCGCATCGTCGGCGCGACGGCCTACTGGGACTGCTCGCTCGGGAAGATCAAGTCGGACGCCTCGGCCCTCTCCCTGCTGCTGACCGACGCCCGCGGGCAACTGTACTGGCACGCTGCCCAGGGTCTGACCGGGGAGCTTGCCGAGTTCGACGACAAAGACCGGATCGTCGGCGGCCAGGTCATGCAGGTGCGCGAGCTGGTGCTGCGCCTCCAGATTCCCCGCGTCGTGGTCGAGACCAACGGGCCGGGCGGCTTTGTGCCGAACATCCTGCGCCAGGCGCTCAAGGGCACCGGTTGCGGGGTAGGTGAAGAGTTCTCCGTCACCAACAAGCAAAAGCGCATTCTCGACGCCTTCGAGGCGCCCCTGTCCTCCCGCTTCCTGTGGGCGCATGTATCCGTCCTCGAAGGCCCGGTATGGGATCAGATGAAGGACTTCAACCCCGAGCTGCGCGACCAGCCAGACGACTACCTCGACAGCGGTGCCGGAGCCATTGCGCAGACGCCGATTCGGATCGGGAAGATAGTCGGGAAACCGACCGACCACTCACGCGAAGATTGGCGACCAAATGCGGGCGTGCATGAGGTCGTAGTCGAGTATTGAGCCGCCCGCGCAACCTGCGCGAGGCCGGCCCATGTCCGTTCAAAATCAAGTCCCGTTCAACAGTTACAACGCCAACGGCGCGACGACTGTCTTTCCCTACGAGTTCCTGCTGCTCGACCCCGGCGACCTGATCGTCACCGTCGCCGGCAACCCTGTGACCTACGGGGCCGACTTCAACATCACCGGCCTGGGCAACTTGGGCGGCGGCGATGTGGTTTTCGGTACCGCCCCTGCCAGCGGCAAGGTGCTTATCAAGCGGGTGCTGACCATTCAGCGCGTGACCGACTATCAGGACAACGGCGATCTGCTGGCCGACACGCTGAACAACGATTTCGACCGCCTCTGGCAGGCGCTGCAGCAGCTCCAGCAGAACGACTTGCGAGCGCTGAAACTCCCCTACGACACGAGCATCGACCAGACACTTGTCGAGGATGCTGCCGCCCGAGCCGGTCTTCTGGTCGGATTCGATGCCGCGGGCAACATGACGCTGAAGAAAGCGGCCGACCTATCCCTGCAAACCGTCTCGGCCTTCATCGCAACCCTGCTCGATGATGTCGACGCGGCAGCCGCCCGCACGACCTTGGGCATTCCGCCCCCGAACACCAACGGCGCAAACCTCGACGCGAACAGCGTGCCGCTTTCACGGCTTGCCCGAGGCCCGGCCGGCAAGGTGCTGCTCGGCATGGGTGCCGGCGCTGACCTCCAGTTCGGAGACGCCCCCTTCAGCATCTCGCTGATCCCGGCCGCGTCGCTCGATCGCTCGAAGCTGGCGCCGTCTGCTGTCACCAAGGTGAAGGGATTCCCGACCCGGCAGCAGGCCGATTTCCCATATCCGCACATGATGATTCGGATGATGGACGACACCCTGCTCGGGTGGGGGCGCACCTACGCGATGGCGCTCGGCATCAACGAAACGGCCGACACGACGGCGATACCGCGCAAGCCGGTCTTCAACGTCGCCATTCCCGCCGGCGTGACGGTGAAGGATTTCGTCATCGCCAACGCATCAGCCTGGGTGCTCATGAGCAACGGGTGGGTGTATTCGGCCGGTCAAAACCAGTCCGGCCAGCTTGGGCACGGCGACACGACGGCCCGATCGGTCTTCACCCGGATCGAGTATTTCGTGACCAACAGCATCACGGTCGACAAGATTTTCGCGGCAGGCTCGCGCAACGCGATCAACTATGCCGGCGCCTACTTCCTCAACGCGGCCGGTAATGTTTGGGCCTGCGGCTACAACGCGGCCGGCCAGCTCGGCGTCGGTGACACCACGAACCGAACGACGCCGACGGCGATCAGCGGCGCGATCAGTGGCGTGGCCGACATCACCATCGGGGCATCGAATCAGGCGAGCGTCTTCTTGCGCAAGACTGACGGCTCCCTGTACGCCTGCGGCTATAACGGGCAAGGTTCTCTCGGACTTGGCGACACCACGAACCGCAGCGCCTTCACCCTCGTGACCGGGATCACCGGCGTCGCCGAGGTATGGAGCACGAGCTGCGATAACCCCGGCATTGCCGCGCACACCGTCGCGCGCCTGACCAACGGCGACGTGTATGCCTGCGGGTTCAATGCTTACGGACAGCTCGGCGTCGGCGACACGACCAACCGGACGGGCTTCACGAAGATCGCCTCGCTCGCGAATATCGTCTCTATCGGTTGCTCTGGCGGCTACTACGGCTATTCCTGGGCGATTTCCAACACCGGACGCCTCTACACCTGGGGCTACAACGGATCGGGCGTCGTCGGAGACGGTTCTGTCGTCAATCGCACCAGCCCCTTCAACGTCGTCGGCTGGTCGGGAAACACGGTGCAAGACCCGCCATTCCTCGGGAAGATCAGCAAGGTCGTTGCCCATCTGAACGGCACCAGCTATCAGCATCTTGTCGTTCTCGATACGGACGGAAATCTCTGGTTCTCCGGTCAAGACTATGAGTTCTACTGCGCCGACACCGCGACCCAGTGCAACCGCTTCACGCCGTTCCGCCCCTTCATCCTCGAAAGCTCGACCGAGAAGATCGTCGATCTGTTCTGCCACGGAACGGACGCGACCTATCGGCATTTCTTCCTGAGCAACGACAACAAGCTCTACGCGATGGGAGACAACGGCTACAGCGTCTGCAATGCCGGCTTCAATGCGGCGATCCCCGCCATCGTGAAGAGCATGCAGCGCGTGCCGATCTGACCCGGAGACCTTTCCATGACGACCCGCTTCTACACCGCCCCGCTCGATCGCATCGAGACATTCACCTACCCGGAAATGTCCGGCGATGGAACCATCACCCACCTGGGCGACATCGACGGCCTGCGCTACTTCCACGTCGACGACGGCGTGCCGCTGCCGACTGCCGAGGGCGCCAGCTTCCAGCCGGTCGAGCTGACCGACGACCTGGCCGCCAAGTTGCGCACCGTGGCCGCGGCCTTCGTTCTTCCGCTGATCGTGACCGACTCCGAACGGCGCGAGACGGCGAAGGCCGAGATCAACATCGAGCGCGACCGGCGCCTGGCTGCCGGCGTGCCGTGGAATGGCGAGACCTTCCACACCGACGACCGCTTCCTCACTGAACTGCTCGGCATGGTGCTCGGATACTCGGCCGGCATCCTGACCGGGAAGCAGAACATTCGCACCCACGACAACAAGATCGTGCAGCTCGGGCAGGTCGAGATCGCCGCGCTTGCCGGTGCCGTCGGCGAATATCGCAAGGCGGTCTATGCCTGGTCGTGGGCAGCCAAGGACGCCCTGCAATGAAGACCATTGCCCTGCTGTTCTCGACGACAGCGAACCCATTCAGCGGCCTGATCCGTGCCTTCACGTGGTCGAGCTGGTCGCATGTCTCGATCATCGACGGCGACACCGTAATCGAGGCGGCCGCCCTGCATGGCGTGCGCCGTGTGCCGGTGCTCGATGCGATCAACCGGGCCAGCCGCGGCGAGGTTGTCGAGTTCCAATGCCAAGACCCTGAACGGATCATCGCCGCAGCCGCGAGCCAGATCGGCAAACCCTACGACTACACCGCCCTGATCGGCCTCGGTCTGCGGCGCGACTGGCAGGAATCCGACTCGTGGTTCTGTAGCGAGCTGGTCGCCTGGGCCTTCCAAGAGGCCGGCGAGCCGATTTTCCGAGCGGACGCGATGCACCGCGTCACCCCCGAACATCTCTGGATGCTCGACCCCGCCCCCGTTTTCAATATCAACAAGGGATAAGCGATGCCTGAAAAAGACCCGACGACCTACGGCCTACTTACCTATGCCTGGGTCGCCATTCTCTCTGCGTGGGGAGGTGCCGTGAACTGGATCAGAAAACGCAAGGCCGGCGACACCCGGCCCTTCAACTTTATGGAGCTGGTCGGCGAACTCATGACCAGCGCCTTCGCCGGCGTGCTCACCTTCTGGCTTTGCGAAGCATCTGGAATGCAGCCTCTCATTACCGCGGCACTGGTCGGAATTAGCGGCCACATGGGAAGCCGCGCGATCTACCACATGGAATCGTGGGCCGAGGCCCGCTTCGCGAAAAAGGAGACCTGACCATGCTCACCGCACTATTTTCTTTCCTCGGCGGCTCGGCCTTCAGGCTGATATTCGGCGCCGTCATGGACTGGTTCAACAAGCGCCAGGATCATCAGAACGAGATGGAGCTGCAGCGCCTGCAGTCTGACCTTGAGGCAGCGCGCCACACGCGCGACATGGAGCGCATCAAGATTCAGTCAGACCTCAACATCAAGGAGGTGCAGATCGCCGGCGATGTGGCCGAGCAGAAGGCAATGGCCGATGCCTTCCTTGAAGCCGTGAAAGCCACCGGAATCAAGACGGGAATCGGCTTTGTCGACGCATGGAATGCAAGCATCCGCCCGGCCGGCGCGTCCGTCTCCCTGCTGATTTGGGTCGGCACGATGATTTCCGTCGGGTTGGTTCTGACAGAATTCGACCGCACGCTGATCGCCGCCTTCCTGGGCGTCTTCGTCGGCGACCGCATCCACACTCGGGGGCGCATGTGATCGAGCGCCTGGCAGCCTTCTTCGTGCTCGCGAAGCGCTTCGAGGGCTGCCGTCTTACCCCTTATATCTGCCCGGCCGGCGTCTGGACATGCGGATGGGGCAGCACCGGCCCCGACGTGATTCCCGGCCAGCCCTGGACACAGGAATATGCAGACCGGCGCCTGCAGCAGGACGCCATAAAATTCGCCCTCGGCACGCTGGCTGCCTGCCCCGCCCTGGCGACCGAGCCGGACGCCCGCCTTTCGGCGATCACTGATTTTTCCTATAACCTAGGCCTTGGCCGGCTTCGCGCATCGACGCTGCGCAAGCGCGTGAATTCCCGACTTTGGCGAGAGGCCTGCAACGAGCTGCGCAAATGGGTGCGCGGTGGCGGTCGTGTTCTGCCGGGCCTAGTGCTCCGGCGTGAAGCCGAGGCCGCTCTACTTCTCCGCGACTGACTCTTCGGCAATAGCCTCGGCCTCGATCGCATCGAGGTAGTCGGCCCACACCTGCATCATGTCTCGGCGCGCTGGCAGATAGGCGGCATGGTTGTAGGCTGCCTTGGCCTTCTTCTTCTCCGAGTGCGCAAGCTGCATCTCGACGAGCTTTTCCTCGTAGTGCATTTCGTAGAGGTGCGTCGAGGCCGTCGCCCGGAAGTCGTGCCCACTGAACGGGATACCGAGGTATTCCATCGCCCGGTTGATCGTCGTCGCGCTCATTACGTCGTCGGGCCGGCGCGAGTTCGGGAACATGTTCTCGCCGGCGCCCGTGATCTTGTGCAGCTCGCGCAGCACGACGAGCGCCTGGCGGGATAGCGGCACCATGTGCACCCGCTTCTTCTTCATCTTGTCGCCGGGGATAACCCACAGGGCGTCGTCGAAATTGACCTCGACCCAGGCACCGCGCCGCATCTCGACGGTGCGCACGAAGGTGTAGGCCATGAAGCGGATCGCGAGCAGTGTCGTCCGCAGGCCGCCATATTCCCGTAGCTTTGGGAGGAAGACCTTCAACTGCTCGCGGCTCATGGCCTGGGCATTCTCGACCGGCGGCCGGATGATGGCGTCGCGCAGGGCTGACACCGGATCGAAGTCGGCTCGCAGCGTCGCCACCCCGTAGCGGCAGACCGACGAGCACCATTGCCGGATGTTGATCGCGACCGTCTCGGCGCCCCGATCGACGACGCGATTCAGCACTTGCAGGATGTCGTTCGCGGTGATCGAGCGCAGCGGCCGGCGGCCGATGAACGGATACACGTCGACCTCCATGCCGCGCAATACCTGCTTCAGGTAGTAGGGCGACCAGCCGCCTTTCTTCTTCGCGATCCATTCCTCGGCGACTGCCTTGAAGGTATTGGCGTTCTCGCCGATCTGGCGGGCCGTGGCAGCCTTGCGGACGTGCGACGGGTGCTGCCCCTGCTTCACCAGCTCGCGCGCTTCCTCGCGGGCCTTGCGCGCATCCATGAGGGTGACGGTCGGATAGTCGCCGATGGCGAACAGGTTCTCTTTTCCGTCGATCTTGTAGCGGTAGCGCCAGAGCTTCGAGCCGTTCGGCTTGACCTCCAGATAGAGGCCGTTGCCGTCGGTCAGCTTGAGCACCTTGTCGGTGGCCTTGGCCTGGCGGATTTTTACGTCGGTCAGCGGCATGAAAAAGCGGGTATCAGGAAAACGATACCCGCCACGATACCCACTTTTTAACCGGATGGAAACGGAAAGCGCCGGAAACCTGCGAACGCTGACGCCAGAAGCGGCGCGGGGTTTAGTTGATCTACCGGAAAGGCGCGGAATAGAGCGGAGCCGTGTGCCGTATGTCGATCATCAGAAGCATGTTATTCACCCTGGAACGGTCGGCGCCAGATGCGCCGGAGGGATCTATTCTTGGCCGTGTTAGCCGCGTGCTGCCCGAGCGGGCAAAGGAAAGGACTCAGCGCGCAGGCTTGCGCCAACGCCAGCAGGTCATCAAAGAGGCAGGGGTCACGAGAAATTGCATGCAGGGATTATTCCATGCAGCAGGCAGTGCGGCAAGTCGCCGCGTTGCGGCGAGGTTACAATCCGCGCCATGTCCACCGCTGCCCGCCGCCTCGACGCGCGAACCATCGAACTGAAATGGCTGCTGGCCGCCTGTGGGCTGGCGGCCGCACTGTTCGTCCTCTTTCCCGCGATCGATCTGCTGGTCAGCGGCGGGTTTGTCCGCGACAGCCGCTGGCTGCTGACCGCCAACTCAAGCTGGTTGCATCTGCAATCCGCCCTGCCCTGGTGCCTCGTGGCAGCGGCGCTGGGCATGCTCCTTGCCCCCAAGCTACGCCGACAGTCCGGCTTGGCCACCCGCCGCGCCACCCTGGCTTTTCTGGCCACCGCAGCCCTGCTCGGCCCGTTTGGCTTGATCGGCAGCATGGCTGACCATTCGGGTCGTGCCCGACCGACGGAAACCCGCTCCTTTGGCGGCAAGCAGGCGTTCACCCCCGCCTTCATCGTCAGTCGCGAATGCGCGCGTGATTGCAGTTTCGTCAGCCGTCCGGCGGCCCAGACGGCACTGGTGATGACTCTGGGCTGGTTCGCAGCGCCAGCGATGCGCCGCCGCTGGCTGATCGGCAGCGCCGCTTTGGCCGCGCTGGGCGCACTGCCCGATTTGCTGGCCGGCCGCGCCTTTCTCTCGGACGTGGTATTTGCGTGGTTCGCGGTTTACTTCAGCACCTGGATCAGCGGATGGCTGCTGCTCCAGACACGCTGGTTCGGCGGCTCAATCCATCCGCGTATCGAGCCCTGATTCCGCGAGTTCCGCCGCCCGCAGCACGGCGCGCGCCTTGTTCTGCGTTTCCTGCCATTCCGAGGTCGGGTCAGAATCGGCAACGATGCCGGCACCGGCCTGCACATTGAGTTGCCCACCTTTGAGCACCGCAGTGCGGATGGCAATGGCCAGGTCCATGTCGCCGTGGAAGCCGATATAGCCGACCGCCCCGGCGTAGATGCCGCGCTTGACCGTTTCGAGTTCGTCGATGATTTCCATGGCCCGTACCTTGGGCGCACCGGAGACGGTGCCGGCCGGAAAAGTCGCCTTGAGCACATCGAGCGCATTCAAACCACGCTGCAATTTGCCTTCGACATTCGAAACAATGTGCATTACGTGCGAATAGCGCTCGATCATCATGTTTTCGGTGACGCGCACCGTGCCGGTTTGCGCCACGCGACCGCAATCGTTGCGACCGAGATCGAGCAGCTGCACGTGTTCGGCGCGCTCCTTCTGATCGGCGAGCAGATCGGTCGCCAGGGCCGCGTCCTCGTCCGGCGAGGCGCCGCGTTTGCGCGTCCCGGCAATCGGACGCACAGTCACCGTATCGCCTTCGAGACGCACCAGGATTTCCGGCGAGGCGCCGACGATGTGAAAATCCTCGCAATCGAAATAGAACATGTAGGGCGAGGGGTTGAGGCTCCTGAGACTGCGGTAGAGTGCCATCGGGCTGGCGCTGTAAGGCTTGGTCATGCGCTGCGACAACACCACCTGCATGATGTCGCCGTCCTTGATGTACTGCTTGGCTTTCTGCACCGCCGCCTTGAACTGCGCTTCGCCAAAGATCGATACCGCCGGTGCGGAAACGGCCGGGCTTTCCTGCGGGATGGACACCGGCGCGCGCAACTTGGCCAGCAATTCCTTCAGGCGCGCCCGCGCCTTCTGGAAGGCACCCGGCACACCGGGTTCGGCGTAGACCACCAGGGTCAGCTTGCCGGAAAGGTTATCGACCACCGCGATTTCTTCCGAGAGCAGCAGCAGGATATCCGGCGTCTGCAGGGCATCCGGCTTCTCGCTTTTGGTCAGGCGGGTTTCGACATAGCGCACGGTGTCGTAGCCGAAGGCGCCGACCAGGCCGCCGCAGAAACGCGGCAACCCGGCGTGCGGAGCGGCGCGGAAACGCTGCATGAACTTGCCGATGAAATCGAGCGGATTGGCATCATCCTCGCGCTCGGCGATACGGTTGCCGGTCAGCACCAGCACCTGATGCCCATAGACGGCAATGCGGGTCGGACTGGCCAGACCAATGAAGGAATAGCGGCCGAAGCGCTCGCCCCCCTGCACCGATTCGAGCAGGTAGGTGTAAGGGCCGTTGGCCAGTTTGAGGTAGATGGAAAGCGGCGTATCGAGGTCGGCAAAGGTTTCGAGCGTGACCGGGATGCGGTTGTAGCCTTGGGCAGCCAAGGCGTTGAATTCGGTTTCAGTCATGGAGTGCCTCACAAAAACGGGGTCTGACGTTGCGCGACATGAGCGCGCCGGTGAATTGCGAACAGGAAAGTGCGATCAGCGACGCCAGGGGCGCCAGCCGTGCCACTCTTTCCAGTTGCGCAGAGTCGTCATGTTTTTGCGGGTGAAATCAGGGTTTTCAGCCGCTCGCTGGCGGCAAGGAGGTCCGATACTAGCGCATCACAGTCGGCGGCGTCCACCGGCTCACCTTCGTTGTAGCCATAGGGCACGCAAAAAACCGGGCAACCGGCGGCGTGTGCCGCCTGGATATCGTTTCTCGAGTCGCCGATGTGCAGGTTCTCGGTCGGCCGCGTCCCCATCAACCGGCAGGCATGCAGGATCGGCTCGGGATGCGGCTTCTTGTGCGCGGTGGTATCGCCCGAGACGACCACATCGAAGAATCCGTCCAGGCACAGTCGTTCAAGCAGCAATTCGGTAAATTCGCCCGGTTTGTTGGTCACCAGCGCCAATTTGAGATCGAGCGCACGGAAGGCCAGCAGGCCTTCGGGAACCCCGGGATAGATTTGCGCCATCTTCCCATTGACCTCGTGGTAATGACGCCGGAAGGCGCTGATGCCGGCCTGCAGACGCTCCGCTGACGGCGGCTGGCCGCGGGTCAAGCAGCGTTCAACCAACACTGCCATGCCTTTGCCAACAAAACTGTGGATCTCGTCGATGCTCCGCGGCGGTTCCCCGAGATCGGCCAGCATGCGGCGGCAGGCCTCGGCCAGATCGGCCACGGTATCGGCCAAGGTGCCGTCGAGATCGAAAGTGACCGAGCGAATACTCATACTTTGGCCAATTCCGCCCGCAGCGCAGCGATGATCGAGTCGTAACGATGCGGGTCGCTGTCCTTGCCGGCGCCGAATACCGCCGAGCCGGCAACGAAGCTGTCGATTCCGGCACGGGCGATCTCGGCGATATTGCCCGGATTGACGCCGCCGTCGATTTCCAGCCGGATGCGGCGACCGGTGTCACGTTCGTAGGCATCGAGCCTGTCCCGCGCGGCGCGCGCCTTGGCCAGCGTCGCCGGGATGAATTTCTGCCCGCCGAACCCGGGGTTAACGCTCATCAGCAGCACCACGTCGAGTTTATCCATGACGTAATCCATATGATCGAGCGGCGTGGCCGGATTGAATACCAGTCCGGCCTGACAGCCGTTGTCGCGGATCAGGCCCAAGGTACGGTCGATGTGCTCCGAGGCTTCCGGGTGGAAGGTGATGATATTGGCGCCTGCTTTGGCAAAATCGGGCACGATGCGGTCCACCGGCTTGACCATCAAATGCACGTCGATCGGGGCTTGGGTGCAGGGACGGATGGCCTCGCAGACCAGCGGGCCAATGGTCAGATTGGGGACATAATGATTGTCCATCACATCGAAGTGCACCCAGTCTGCGCCGGAAGCGATCACGTTCTGCACCTCCTCGCCCAGCTTGGCGAAATTGGCAGAGAGAATGCTTGGGGCAATGACAAAGTCTCGGGCGGGCATAGGGCAACTCCACAAAACAGCAGACAAAAGCGGATTATCCTTGAAACCGAATGTCTTTGCCGCGGTCTGAGAAGGGCTTGCCACCACTTGCGTAACCAACATGGCCGACACCACTCCTTACCGTATTGAAGTTTCCACTGTCCCCCAGTATCTGGCGGACCAGTCCGATCCGGACAGCGAACGCTTCGTTTTTGCCTACACCATCACCATCACCAATACCGGCACCGCTCCGGCGCAATTGATTTCGCGCCACTGGATCATCAGCGATGCCAACGGCGGCATTCAGGAAGTACGCGGCCTCGGTGTCGTCGGGCACCAGCCGCTACTCAAGCCGGGCGAGTCCTTTCAGTACACCAGTGGTTGTGCATTGCGCACGCCGGTGGGTTCGATGAAAGGGAGTTATCAAATGGTGACCGAGGAAGGTGAGACATTTTTCACGGACATCCCCGAATTCACCCTGACCGTTCCCCGCGTCCTGCATTGATTTTGCCGATATTCGGCTTGCGGCGTGAAATAGCTCACGGCAAGGCGCCGCGCGTCGCCCTATCTTGGAACCGGAGCATCACCAAGCGGGGCGACCATGCCAGTACGGAGAACTCACGAAGACCGGCGCCAGCAGGACATCGGCCCACCACCGGGCTGGAAGGACCGGCGCCATTCGGTTGAGCGCCGGCAGATACAGGTCAGCGAAGTCAGTTATCAGGAATGGGAATTCGCCGTCATCGACCTGACAGTACGCAACGGCAACATCAACTCCGGTAGTCAGCGTTGATCTTGACGTAATCGTAAGAAAAATCACAGGTATAGACGGTTGCAGCGGCCTGACCGCGCCCCAGCGCCACCCGCACGGTAATTTCCGCCTGCTTCATCACTCTGGCGCCATCAGCCTCGGCATAGCTTGCTGCACGGCCGCCGTTTTCGGCTACCAGCACATCATCCAGCCAGACACGAACGCGATCGACGTCGAGATCGGCGATGCCGGCATAGCCAATGGCTGCGAGGATACGGCCAAGGTTGGGGTCGGAGGCAAAGAAAGCGGTCTTGACCAGCGGCGAATGGGCGATGGCATAGCCGACCTTGCGGCATTCCTCGCGATCTTTGCCGCCCTCGACGGCAATGGTCATGAATTTGGTCGCCCCCTCACCGTCGCGCACGATGGCTTGCGCCAGTTCCACTGCCACGGCAATGATCGCCGCCCGGACTTCCGCCCAGCCCGGCTCCTGCCCGGTGGTGAAACTCGCGCCGGACTGGCCGCTGGCGATGACCATGAAGGAATCGTTGGTCGAGGTATCGCCATCGACACTGATGCAGTTGAAGGACGCATCGGCCGCTTCCTTGACCAGCGCATCCAGCAGCGGCTGAGCGACGCCGGCATCAGTGGCGACGAAGCCGAGCATGGTTGCCATGTTCGGCTTGATCATCCCGGCGCCCTTGGACATGCCGGTGACCGTCACCGTTTTTCCGCCCACCGCCACCCGGCGCGACGCCGCCTTGGCAATGGTGTCGGTGGTCATGATCGCATGTGCCGCAGCGTGCCATCCATCCAGCTTGAGATCAGCGACACAGCCCGGCAGGCCGGCGACCAGGCGCTCGACCGGCAGAGGTTCGAGGATCACCCCGGTGGAGAACGGCAGCACCGCGCTATCCGCCACCCCCAATATCTCGCCGACCGCAGCGCAGGTCGCTTGCGCTGCCTGCAGACCGGGTTCGCCAGTACCTGCATTGGCAATGCCGGTGTTGATCACCAAAGCACGGATCTGACCACCAAGTTGGAGATGGCGGCGACACACCTGAACCGGCGCGGCGCAGAAGCGGTTTTGTGTAAATACCCCAGCCACCGTACAACCGGGATCAAGCGCGATCAGCGTCAGGTCGCGCCGATCCTTCTTGCGGATTTCAGCTTCGGTAACGCCGAGGCGGACACCGGCTACGGAATAGAGTTGATCAGCTGTCGGAGTTTGGTAATTGACCGGCATGTTAATCCTCGGGCATTGAGGCGAAACCGGGGCTAGGCGCCAAGCCGCCCGGCGACGCAGACAGTAGTTAACTACGGCAAGGAGCTGGCTGGCGCCGGCAACGACGCGCCAGCGAGCCAACCCCCATCAGGAGAGTTTGCCGTGGCACTGCTTGTATTTCTTGCCACTGCCGCAAGGACACGGATCGTTGCGGCCAACCTTGGGCCCGGCCTGATAAGGCTGCTGCGGGCGTTCCTGGTCATCGCCTTCGGCACCCAGCGCCTCATCGTAATCGGCATGCTGGTACTTGACGTTCTGCACCTCGGCGTGCGGCGCGGTCTCTTCGACATCTTCCCGTGACCGGATCTGCACGGTGAACACAAAGCGGGTCACTTCCTTGCGCACGGTCTCCAGCAGGGTTTCAAACAGTTCGAAGGCTTCGCGCTTGTATTCCTGTTTGGGATTTTTCTGCGCATAGCCACGCAGGTGAATCCCCTGGCGCAGATGATCCAGGGCCGCCAGGTGTTCGCGCCAGTGAATATCCAGCGATTGGAGCATGATATTGCGCTCGAACTGATGGAAGGGCTCGGCCCCGACCTGTTCGACCTTGCTGGCGTAGGTTTCGTCGGCCATTGCCTGCAGACGGGCGAGCATTTGCTCGTCGCTGATATTGGGCTCGGCCTTCAGCCACTCGCCAACCGGCGCTTCCAGCAGCAATTCCGAGGCCAGCGCTTTCTCCAGCGCGGCGATCTCCCATTGTTCTTCGACCGACTCTTCCGGCACATAGACGCGGAACAGGTCGTTGATCACGCCCTGGCGCATGGCGGTGATGGTTTCGGAAATATCGTCGGTTTCCAGCAGTTCGTTACGCTGGGCGTAAATCACCTTGCGCTGGTCGTTAGCAACATCGTCGTATTCCAGCAACTGCTTGCGGATGTCGAAATTGCGCGCCTCGACCTTGCGTTGCGCCGATTCCAGCGAGCGAGTGACCAGCGGATGTTCGATCGCTTCGCCCTCCGGCATTTTCAGGCGTTCCATGATCGCGCGCAGGCGCTCGCCGGCAAAAATGCGCAGGAGCGGATCATCCAGCGACAGATAGAAGCGCGAGGAGCCCGGGTCGCCCTGGCGACCGGAACGGCCGCGCAGCTGGTTGTCGATACGCCGCGATTCGTGCCGCTCGGAGCCGATGATGTGCAGCCCGCCAGCCGCCACCACCTGGTCGTGCAGTATCTGCCATTCGGCCTTGAGCGGGGCGATACGCGCATTCTTCTCTTCGGCAGAGAGGCTCTCGTCGTCGCGGATGGCAGTGAGCTGCTTCTCGACATTGCCACCGAGCACGATATCGGTGCCGCGGCCGGCCATATTGGTGGCGATGGTGATCATGCCGGGACGCCCGGCCTGCACGACGATTTCCGCCTCGCGCGCATGCTGTTTGGCATTGAGCACCTGATGCGGCAGTTTGGCCTTCTCCAGCAGTTCGGAGAGCAATTCGGAATTCTCGATCGAGGTGGTACCAACCAGCACCGGCTGGCCTCGCTGATGGCAATCGCGGATGTCGGCGATGATTGCCGCGTGTTTCTCATCGGCCGTTTTGTAGACCAGATCGTTCATGTCCTTGCGGACCATCGGCAGATTGGTCGGAATCACCACCGTTTCCAGGCCGTAGATCTGGTGGAATTCGTAAGCTTCGGTATCCGCCGTGCCGGTCATGCCGGAAAGCTTGGCGTACATGCGGAAGTAATTCTGGAAGGTGATCGAGGCCAGCGTCTGATTCTCGCTCTGGATGGCCACGCCTTCCTTGGCTTCTACCGCCTGATGCAGGCCATCCGACCAGCGGCGTCCGGACATCAGTCGCCCGGTGAATTCGTCAACGATGACGATCTCGCCGTTCTGCACCACATAGTGCTGATCCTTGTGAAACAGCGTCATGGCGCGCAAGGCGGCATTGAGGTGGTGCATCAGCGTGATGTTGGCCGCCTCGTAAAGACTGCTGCCTTCCTGCAGCAGCCCCTGGTCGGCCAGAATCTGCTCGGCGTGTTCGTAGCCGGCTTCCAGCAGATAGACCTGATGGGCCTTTTCGTCAACCCAGTAATCGCCCTCGCCATCTTCGGTCTCGGACCTTTGCAGCAGCGGCACCACGCGGGTCATGCTCTGGTAGAGATCGGTGTGGTCTTCGGCCTGACCGGAAATGATCAGCGGCGTGCGCGCTTCGTCGATCAGGATGGAGTCCACTTCGTCGACGATGGCAAAATTGAGCCCGCGCTGTACCCGGTCGCCAAGTCCGTAGACCATGTTGTCGCGCAGATAATCGAAGCCGAATTCGTTATTGGTGCCGTAGGTGATATCGGCAGCGTAGGCCTTCTGCTTCTCGTCGTGGCCCATCTGGGTCAGATTGACCCCGACGGTCAGCCCGAGGAAATTGTGCAGACGCCCCATCCACTCGGCGTCGCGCTGCGCCAGGTAATCATTGACGGTAATGACATGCACCCCCTTGCCGGAGAGCGCATTCAGGTAAGAAGGCAGCGTCGCCATCAAGGTCTTGCCTTCGCCGGTGCGCATTTCGGCAATCTTGTTCTGGTGCAGCACCATGCCGCCGATCATCTGCACGTCGAAATGACGCATGCCCAAGGTGCGCTTGCCGGCTTCGCGCACCACGGCGAAGGCTTCCGGCAACAACTCGTCGAGCGTTTCACCCTTGGCATGCCGTTCGCGGAACTCATCGGTCTTGGCACGCAACTCGGCGTCCGACAGCGCGGCGATCGATTCTTCGAGCGCATTGATGCGGCGGACGTTTTGGGAATACTGGCGGATCAGCCGGTCGTTGCGGCTGCCGAAAATCTTTTTGAGAAGGCCGGAAATCATCGCTGGAAGGAGGGTGCGGTTGGCGACAAAGGGAAGATTTTAGCATGCCGCACTGATGCGGCAGCGGACAATATCACTGCTGGAACAAAGGGATTGGAAAAGGGCGGGCCGCTCACGCCTGTGCGGCAAGCGGCACCAGCCTTCAGCGTGTCTTTACCTGAGCGTACTCGCTACCCTGACGCAGAAAGACCGCCGGGTTCTGTGCGACGCCTTGCATGCGCACCTCGAAATGCAGGTGCGACCCGGTTGAACGCCCGGTATTGCCGACCAAGCCGATGCGCTCGCCGCGCCGCACCATCCTGCCCGGTTTGACGTCCATGCGCGACATGTGGGCATAACGCGAGATCAAGCCATCGCCGTGGTCGATGTCGATCATGTTGCCGAATTCGTGGTGGTATTCCGCAACCAGCACCACCCCGGAGGCTGCCGCAACGATCGGGGTGCCGGTTTCGGCAATGAAGTCGATCCCCTCATGCATCGCGCGCACGCCGGCAATCGGGTCCGAGCGATGTCCGTAACCCGAGCCCATCACGGAGGCTTTGACCGGCAAGGTCGTTGGCAGCAGACGCTCGCGCACCTTTTTTTCCAGCAGGCGCGACTCCAGCATCGCCAATTCATCGGTTTTCAACTCCACCGCACGAGTCAGCCGCTCGATTTCCTGCTGCAACTCGTTGTAGGTCAGCGGCGCCGCCGGAATCAGCGGACCGCCCTGCCCGCCTTTGCCGGCAGGTTTTTCCGGCGCATTCTCGCGCTTGACGCCCGCCAGGTTGGACAGACGCTCGCCCAGACTATCGAGTTGCAGCACTTGCGCCTGCAATTCGCCGAGGCGGGTAGCCATCAAATGCAGATTGTTGCTGACCACTTCCTGCGATTTCTGGTTTTCCTTACGCAACAAAGAACTCATCAGATCCTGCACCAGCGGCAGTCGCAGTTCGATGGAAAGCCAGGAGAAAGTCGCCGAGGTCAACATCAGCAGCCCGACAAAGGCAGCCGTCCCCAGCGCCAGATGTCGAGGCATAATAGTAAGTGTCTTGGCGGTCTTGAAATGACGCGAGACAAAAATGATTTGCACGGATTTCTCCTCCTATGCATGTTTCGCTCGAGCACTACCTGAATACTACCGACGGCGCCGCCGGGGTGATGGCACACGCGCGCCTGCTGCTCAAACTATCCCGCCGATACGAAGCGGTGGCTCCGGCCGGCTTGGGCCACGTCTCACGCGTGGCTAATTACAAGTCGGGGAAGGTTGTCATTCACGCCGATAACAGCGCGATCGCTGCAAAACTCCGGCAAATGAGCCAGCGGCTTTGTCAGCTTCTTTCTTATGAGGGTTTGCAGTGTAGCCTCGTGGAAATCAAAGTGCAACCCCGGCAAATTCCTTACCAATCAAGCGCTTCGCAAAAGAAACCGCTATCCGCCAAGGCCAGCGCCAGCCTCAAGAGCACGACCATGGCATTGCCGGCCGCTTCGCCCTTGCGCACCGCACTTGAAGAATTGCTCGCCCGCGCCGAGATCGATCCTGCCTAAACGGGGATCACCGCCACCCGCTCAAGAATCATCAAGGCAAAGATCAGCAGGGCGAAAAGCACGCTGTAACGAAACAATCGCCAGGCGAACTGGAGGAAGCGACGCTGACCGGTGGCGGCATACGCCACGATACTGACCCCGACGACGACCACCATGACGACCGCCAGGATGCGCAGCAGCCACATGGAATCAGGCCGGCTGGGTCAGCCAGCAGGTAACGCCGACAGGTGCCTGACCGGCTTCTTCGAAGCAGATCAGTTCCCAGGCATCGCGCTGGGACAGCAGTTCGCGCGCCAGCAGATTATTCAGCGCATGCCCGGATTTGTGGGCCGCGAAGCGGGCCAGCAGGGGATGGCCCAACAGATACAGATCGCCGATGGCGTCGAGCAGCTTGTGTTTGACGAACTCGTCGGGGTAGCGCAGACCCTCGCCGTTCAGTACGCGGAATTCATCCAGAACGATGGCGTTTTCCAGCCCGCCGCCGAGAGCCAGGTTGTTCTCGCGCAGCCACTCGACTTCCTGCATGAAGCCGAAGGTACGCGCCCGCGCCACCTCGCGCACATAGGAATGTTCGGCAAAATCCATGCTCGATTGCTGCGCGGACTTGTCGATGGCCGGATGATTGAAAACGATGGAAAAATCGAGGCGATAACCCTCATGCGGCTCGAAGCGCGCCCACTTGTCACCATCCTTGACTTCGATGGGACGGGTGACGCGAATGAATTTCTTGGCGGCGTTCTGTTCCTCGATACCCGCCGACTGGATCAGAAAGACGAAAGGCGCAGCGGAGCCGTCGAGAATCGGCACTTCCGGCGCGTCGAGATCGACCCAGGCGTTGTCGATGCCGAGCCCGGCAAAGGCCGACATCAGGTGTTCGATGGTGCCGACCTTGACTCCGTCCTTTTCCAGACAGGAACACATGCGCGTGTCGCCGATCAGCAGGGCGGACGCGGGAATATCGACCGGCTGCGGCAGGTCGACGCGGCGGAAGACGATGCCGGTATCCGGGGCGGCCGGACGCAATACCAGATTGACCTTGACTCCGCCGTGCAGACCGACGCCCGACGCGCGGATAAGGGTTTTGAGGGTGCGTTGCCTGACCATGTGCCGAAAAAATGGGTGGGGAATGCCGCATTTTAACATGTGCGCGGCATTCCCCTCCGAAGAGGCGATTTATTTACAACTGCTTACAGGCTCAATCGGCCTGCTTGCGCAGGAAGGCAGGAATGTCGTAACGGTCGACGCCGCTGTTGGCCAGCGCCTCAACCGTCACGTTGCGCTTACGCACCACGGCCGGCACATCGGCAATCTGGTTGTAGTCGATCGCCGGACCGCAGCCACCCGAAGCGTCGTAAGTACCGGTCGCCTGCACCACCGGGGTGTTGATCACCTCGAAGGTCTGGCGACGGGCCGCCGCCAGGCCGAGACCGGTGGCCACCACGGTGACACGCAAGGCATCCCCCATCAGATCGTCGTACACCGCGCCGAAGATGATGTGCGCGTCCTCGGCCGCAAAGGCCTTGACGGTGTTCATCACCTCATTGACTTCCTTCATTTTCAGGTTGCCCTTGGCAGCGGTGATATTCACCAGCACGCCGCGCGCGCCGGAGAGATTGACGCCTTCAAGCAGCGGCGAGGCCACCGCCTGCTCGGCGGCGATACGGGCGCGATCGACGCCGGCGGCCGCAGCCGAGCCCATCATTGCCCGCCCCATTTCGCCCATCACCGTCTTGACGTCTTCGAAGTCGACGTTGACCAGGCCGGGGTAGGTGATGATCTCGGCAATGCCGCCAACCGCATTCTTGAGCACGTCATCGGCCGCCTTGAAGCAATCGTCGACGTCGGCATCTTCGCCCATTACGTCCTGCAACTTGTCGTTGAGGATCACGATCAACGAATCGACGTGCTTGCCAAATTCGGCAATGCCTGCCTCGGCCGATTTCATGCGCCGCCCGCCCTCGAAGGTGAAAGGCTTGGTGACCACGCCGACGGTGAGAATGCCCATTTCACGCGCCACTTCAGCCACCACCGGTGCCGCACCAGTGCCCGTGCCACCACCCATGCCGGCGGTGATGAAGACCATGTGCGAACCCTGCAGCGCCGCGCGGATTTCATCCTTGTGCGATTCGGCGGCCATCTTGCCCGCCTCCGGCTTGGCACCGGCTCCGAGACCGGATTTGCCGAGCGCCACCTTGACATGCGCGGTATTGCGCATCAACGCCTGCGCATCGGTGTTGGCGGCAATGAACTCCACCCCCTGCACGCCCTCGCGGATCATGTGCTCGATGGCATTGCCACCGGCGCCACCGACACCGATCACCTTGATGATCGTGCTACCGTCGTCTTCTTTATCGATGATTTCAAACATAGGATCGCCTCCTCTACAAAAAACTCAAAAATTCTTGGATAACCACGACTTCATCCGCGACAGCACGTCCTTCATGCTGCGCGTTTCGCTCACTTTCTGGCCGCGCTTTCTCTGTGTCTGCGCTTCCAGCAGCAGCCCGTAGGCCGTCGAAAACCTTGGTGTCTGCACCACGTCGGCCAGGCTGCCGTGGTACTTGGGCATCCCCAGCCGTACCGGCATGTGGAAGATTTCCTCGCCGAGCTCGATCATCCCTGGCATCACCGCGGCACCGCCGGTCAGCACCAGTCCGGACGAAAGCACCTCCTCGAAACCGGCGCGGCGCAACTCGTTCTGGATCAATTCGTACAATTCCTCGACACGCGGCTGGATCACGTCGGCCAGTGCGCGGCGCGACAGCTTGCGGCTGGGGCGGTCATCCACCCCGGCCACTTCGAGGATGTCTTCCGGGTCGGCCAGTTGCGACAGCGCGCAACCGTATTTGCATTTGATGTCTTCGGCCTCGCGGGTCGGGGTGCGCAGCGCCATGGCAATGTCGTTGGTGATCTGATCGCCGGCAATGGGAATCACCGAGGTATGGCGGATCGCGCCCTGGGTCCACACCGCCAGATCGGTGGTGCCGCCGCCAATATCGATCAGGCAGACACCGAGATCCTTTTCGTCTTCCGACAAGGTCGCATAACTCGAAGCCAGGGGCTGCAGCACCAGATCATTGACCTCCAGCCCGCAGCGACGCACGCATTTGACGATGTTCTGGGCGGCGGAAACGGCGCCGGTGACGATATGGGTCTTGACCTCCAGACGCATACCACTCATGCCGATCGGCTCGCGGATACCATCCTGGCCGTCGATGACGAATTCCTGGGTCAGGATATGCAGGATCTCCTGATCTGCGGGGACCGGCATGGCGCGCGCCGTTTCGATGACCCGCTCGACGTCGGTCTGGGTCACTTCCTTGTCCTTGATCGCCACCATTCCGTCGGAATTGAAGCTCTTGATATGGCTGCCAGCGATCCCGGTATAGACCTCCTTGACCTTGCAGTCGGCCATCAACTCGACTTCCTGGACCACCCGGGAAATGGTGTTCACCGTTTCCTCGATATTGACCACGACGCCCTTCTTCAACCCCTTGGAATCCTGCGACCCCATGCCGATGACGCCAAGCCTCCCTTCGGCATCGATTTCCGCCACCAGCGCGACGATCTTCGAGGTGCCGATATCGAGACCGACCACCAGATCCTTGTTTTCTCTGCTCATGCTAGCCCTTTACCCCCCACGCAGCGCAAACCCGTTCGGATAGCGCAAATCCACCGCCGCCGGCCGCTGCGGACGCTTGCCCACCGTTGCCGGATACACTTCCACAAAACGCGCCAGACGCACGCCGATCGGCGATTTGGTCTGCTCGCGCCCGAGATCGATCAACATTCCGTCTGCCGTGCGCAACTGCCAGGCCAGGCGCGACGACAAGGTGATCTGCGCCGGCTGCAGTTGCAAAGGGGCCAGCAACTGCGCGAATTCGCCGAAACGCTTGAGCACTTCGGCCGAAGTTCCCGACGGCCCGTACATCCGCGGCAGCACGGCGGCTTCCTTGTCCGGCAGATTGGCGGCGAACACCTCGCCATGCGTATTGACCATCTCGTTCCGGCCACTTGCCCGGCTTTCCTCCCAGCGCGCCACCGGACGATGCTCCTCGATACTGATCAGCAGCCGCGCCGGCCACTGGCGACGCACTTCGACCTTGCGCACCCAGGGCAGCTTTTCCAGTGACTTGCGCACCGCATCGACATTGACGCTGAAAAAATTGCCCCGCAGCATTCCCGCCAGCGCCTGCTCGACCTCGGCACGGCGCACCTGACGCAATTCCTCCTGCACCTGCACCTGCCGGATCGGCAAGGCCGGCACCCGCACCAGCCAGAGCACGGCCGTGGTCAACAACACCGCTGCCGCCGCCACGAAGAGGACGTCGGCAATGGCGTTGAGAACGTGCGGTTTGTGCCACATTCATCCGTCCAGTGCGGCCAGTTCCAGAACGCGACGCACCAGTGCCGGGTAATCCATCCCGGCCGCGCGCGCCGCCATCGGCACCAGCGAGTGATCGGTCATGCCTGGCGAAGTATTCACCTCGAGGAAATAGTGCCGCCCGGCCTCGTCCATCAAAAAATCGACCC